>Ga0209550_10000326_pt1 | contig 42860 bp, 38 predicted proteins | sample LauGreSuBDMM15SN_2_FD_187567 | JGI IMG/M metagenome (GOLD analysis project Ga0209550, IMG submission 187567) | Freshwater lake microbial communities from Lake Michigan, USA - Su13.BD.MM15.SN (SPAdes) (version 5) | ecosystem: Environmental > Aquatic > Freshwater > Lake | place: Lake Michigan...
GGCGCGCGACAGGCCTGCCGGCACCGTTTGGTCTTGGCGAAGCAGATGATTTCGTTCTCGGCGCGCGCCGCGCCAATGCGGATGGCCGCGGGATCGTGCTGGCGGTGTCGCCGCGCAACGATCCGGGCGCCGTCATCGGCATGGTCGGCGTGCAGACGCGCGGCGCGGCGGTGTCGGGGGCGTCCGGGTTTTTTCTGGGCGGGGTGACGGCGTATACGTTGGAGCAAAAAGTGAAATTGCTCGGTGTGGATCGCGCGGCGGCGAACAAGGTGAACTGCGTGTCGGCGCAGGTGGCGGAGGAGATGGCGCTCGGTGTGTGCGCGTTGTTTGGGGCCGACGTGGGTGTGGCGACGACGGGTTACGCAGAGCCCTCGCCGGCTGACGGGGTGGCTGTGCCGATGGCTTGGTGGGCGGTGGCTGGGCGCGGCGCGCGTGGGAAATTTTCGGTGCGGCACGGCCGGGTGGAGTGTCCCAGGGCGTCGCGCGTGGTGGCGCAAACCATCGTGGCGGACGCGGCGCTGGCGGAACTCGTCGCGTGGTTGCGCTGGCTACGCGTGAGTGGGGGCTGAGCGGGAAGGAGTGGGCGCAAGCGGTCATTGTGACCGAAAGAACTCCTGAAAAAAGTATCACGTATTACGTGACACTCCCTCTGAAAAAGAGGTTTTTTTGGGCGGAGATAAAATCCGGAAATACGTAGGCCCTCAGACCAGACGGCGGAGCCAGAGGCCGCCGGCGAGGGTGCTGATGAAGCCGGCGGTGGCGAGTTGCCACGCGGGCACGCCGAGGACGTGGGCGGGCGGCGCGGTTTCTGGTCGGCGAATCTGCGCGATCGCGGCCGTCGCGAAGAGCGCGGTGCCGAGCAGGACGAGGGCGGCAATGCCGAGGTAGGCGGCGGTGCTGGCGCGGGGTTTGGACTCTGGCGTCATGCGGAGGGTGCGGCGAGGGCGGTGCGGTCCACAGGCTGCACGTTACGTGAGTTCATTTTGGAAAAACTCGATGATTTCACCGCTGGGGCCTTCGCAGAAAAAAATGCGGATGGGGACGGGCGGGTGGGCGTTCGTGGTGGCGAGAGTGACGTCCTTGGGCGCTATCGTGATGATCGCGCCGGTGGCGCGGATGCGGGCGGCGACCTCGTCGAGGTGCGCGGTGCGGAGGGCGAAGTGGAGCACCGCGCCGCCGGGTGAGGGCGTGTAGGCGAGGTCTTCGAATACTTCGAGGTAGTTGCCGTCACCGGCGTTGAGCATGACGGCGCGTTGGGGCGCGGCGCGCCAGGTGATTTTTTCCACGAAGCCGAGCGTATCCTTGTAAAAAGACATCGTGCGGTCCCAGTCACGGGTTTTGACGCAGACGTGGTGGAAGCCGGAGATGAGCGCGCACATGGGCGCTAGTTGAAGCGGGGACGTTTAAGTTGGAAGCACAATCAGGACGTTCGCGGTGGGCGCGGGCCCGGCGTCATCTTTCCGACTTCAACTTCGACTCGCAGGCGGCGACTGGGCCGCGGCGCGCTCAGGGTGCGAGGCGTTGCACGAGGGCCATCAGCGGCTGCACTTCGGCGGGAGGCTGAACCCAGTCGCTGTAGAGCAGTTCGGGCATCGTGTATTTCGTATTGTAGAGGAGGAAATTGCCCTTGTCGTTGCGCGAGAGGTGGCCGGCTTTGACGGTGGCGCCGGCAAAAACTCCAGCAGACTTCGTGTAGAGTAGCATCGGGGTGCGCAGGATCTCGGCGCTGTAGCGCTCGGTCTCGGCGGCCTTGGGGCCGATGATGGCCTTGGCGTCGACGCCGATATTGAAGCGTTGTTTGAAGAGGAGGCGGGGCGTGTTGACGTCGGTGATGACGTAAACGCTTTCGATGGCGCTGGCACCGACTTGGAGGCCGAGGCTGGCTTCGCCGGCGTTGATAAGGACGGGAAGACTCCAACGGCCTTGCTCGTTCTTGACCATGATCACGCCGTAGCCGTCTTTCACGCCGATGAGAAGGCCGGCTTTGAACTGATTGACGATGACGATGGCCTTGGCCTGACGAAGGACGGCGGCGGGAATGGCGGTGTCGCGACGGCTTTGGAATTCCTCAAGAATGGCTTCGCAGGTTTCAATGCGATCGACGAGGTCGGCGCGGGACACCTCAGCACGCACGACGAAGGCACCGAACAGGGCGACGAGAGAGAGCAGCAGGAATTTTTTCATGACGAAGCGAAATGGGTAAACTGAACCGTGATCTATGCACGGCGCGAGGGACTTGGAAAGCGCGGAGTGGGGGAGGTTCTTGACTGGTTATTCACAATCAGGACGGCGCGGATGGGAGGGCGGGTTCCATGGGAAGTGAGGGTTGAAAGCCTGCCGCAGAGCGGCAACGCGGGCAGAAAACGGCTGCCGGCTTACTCGAGCCCCCGGGCGGTGAGCTCGTCTTCGTCCCAGCCGAAGTAGTGGCCGAGTTCGTGGAGGTAGGTGAGGCGGATTTCGTCGCGGAAAATAGCGAGATCGTCCTCGGCGTAGTCCCAGAGGTTGTCGACGTAGAGGAGGATTTGGGCGGGCGCGGGATTGTCGTGAGCGAGTTCCTGGCCGTGGGCGCTGCCAGTGAAGAGGCCGAGGATATCGGCGGGGAATCCCTCGGCGAGGACGTCGGCGGCGGGCGTGCGTTCGTAGTGGACGGGCACAGCGCGGGCGAGCGGACGGATTGCGGGCGGGAGTTGGCGTTGGGCGGCCCCGACGACAGCGGCGGCGATCGCGGTGAGTTCGGCGTGGGTCACGGGCGGAGTTCGGAGGAGACGTCGAGGCGGTCGAAGCGTTCGCCGAGCCACCAGAGGGCGCACCACACTTCGCCCGCGAGCACGACGAGCACAACGAGGGTGGCGAGGGCGATGGCGGCGGTGGCCCCGATGAGCCATTGCGTGGCGAAGATCAGGGCGAGCGCGGTCAGGGAGGCGGGCAGCAGAGCGGTGAGAATCACGATGAATTGGCCGAAAACAAAGATGAGCCGTTGCCCCATGAGTTCGATGCCCCCGCCGGGCCCGGCGGCGCGGAGGGAGTGAAACCACGCGGGGAAAATGATCGTGGCGCCGTTGAGAATCAGGAGTTGCAGGGCACAGACGAACGGCGTGAGGGCGGCGATACCCAGCGCGATGGCCCACTGTCCGGAAGGAGTGAGGAGGAGCGCCATGCGCCCGGTCGGTTGGAGCGTCAAGGCGGCGCCGAGGAGGCAGAGCCAAGTCAGGCCGGTGAGGATGGCGACGGGTGTGAGGATTTGGCCGAGCAGGAGTTCCCAGCCGCGCAGCGGATAGGTCTTGAGGATGTCGGCGTGCGGCATGTCGCCGCGCAGGTCTTGGCGGGCGAGGTGGGGGCCCAACAGGAGGACGTAGGCGCCGGCGGTGAGGGAAATCATGCCCACCACGACCCGTGCGGCGCGGATGTCGGGCGTGGTCCCGCTCAGAAACCACTTGCTGCCCACGAGAATGATCGCGGCGGCGGTGGCGAGCACGCGGAGATTAAAGTAGGTCGCGGTCGACAGGAGGTTTTTCCAGAGGAACGCGAGCTCGGGGCGGCCGCTGGAGCCGAGGTAAAACGGACCGGGGCGGGCGTGGGTGCGGGCGGAGGCGAACACGCTTTTGCCCTCGCGCACGGAGGCGAGCGTGGCGGAGCGTTTTTCGGCGGCGGCGAGCGACGCCTCCTCAAACGAGGTTTCCATTCGCAGGACCCAACTGTAGTGGGCGACCATTACGAGCAGGGCGGGCGCCAGAGAGAACAGAAAGGTCCGGGTGTCCGGGGCGAGGAACGGGCCGACGACGAACTTGAAAGGCACAAGCAGTGCGCCGAGCACGCCGTGGTCGAGCAGGCCGAGGAGGTAGGCGGTAAACGGTGCGACCCCCGCGAAATCTTCGGCGTCAGGTGCGCGGAGATCACGCCACACCCAAGCCACGGTGAGGCCCACGACGACGGCCAATCCGCCGAGCACCGTGAGGCGGCGGCGCAGAGGGCTCACGCCGCTCTCGACGAGGCGCGACAGGGTGAGCGCTGCGCCGGTGAAGTGAAGATTGAGCGTGGAGAGCACGAACCACCAGCCGAAGGCGTGCGTCAGGGCATTGCCGCCGAGAAAGGTCCAGCGATTGGAAATGAGCGTGAAAAAAAGCGACGTGAACAGGATGGAAAATTGGGAGCTGAGAAGTTTGCAATGGATGAGGGTGCGGCGGGAGATGGGTGCGGGGAAAAGGAAGGCGGTTTCTGCCTCGGTGAAACGCAATCCGGGGGTCGTCGAGGGGATCACCCAGGCGAGCATCACGATACCCAGGAGCAGCAGGGCGCTGACGGCTGCGATGAGTGGGAGGGTTTGGGTGAGGGCCTCGGACGAGGGCAGCGCGGCAAGGGTCTGGGTGGCGGCGGTGCGGGCGGCACCTCGGGATCCGGAAGCACCTCCGAAATTGCGGAAAAACAGGAAGTAGATGTACGCGCCGCCGACGAGGGCGCCGAGGAGGTATTTGAGCTGACGCAGGCGCTTGGCTCGAGAGATGAGCTGGTTCTTGAGCGACGTAAGTCGCAGGTAAAGGAGGGCACCGAGCATCGGAAGGCGGAGGACGGAGTTCGCCGACAGCTCAGTGTTCCGAGCCGCCGGTGGCGCGGATGAAGATCTCCTCCAGGCTCACGCCGGATTCGCCGTTGGCAAATTGGGCGGAGATTTCAGAGAGGGTCCCGTGGGCGATTTTCTCGCCTTTTTTCAAAATGAGCACGTGCGAGCAGACTTCTTGGAGCAAGTGGAGCAAATGGGAACTGAGGACGACGGCGGCGCCCTCGCGGGCGCGTTTCAAGATCGAGTCCTTCATGCGGCGGATGCCGAGCGGATCGAGTCCGGTGAGCGGTTCGTCAAAGAACATCACGCTTGGGCTGTGCAGCAGGCCGCAGGCAATGGCGAGTTTCTGTTTCATGCCGCGGGAGAGTTCGCCGGGGAGTTGATCGGCTTTGTCGGCGATTTCGAGTTCCTCGAGGAGCGGACCGGCGATGGCCTCGTGGTCGGCGACACCGTAGATGCGGGCGACGAAGTTCAAGTGTTGGCGGATCGTGAGGTAGTCGAAGAGGCGCGGTTCGTCGGGGAAGAAGGCGAGGGCGCGTTTGGCGGCGACGGGATCGGTGGAGATATCATGACCGGCAATGCGCACGTTGCCGGCGGTGGCGGGGATGATGCCAGCGAGGCAGCGGAGAGTGCTGGTTTTGCCCGCGCCGTTGGGCCCGACGAGACCGAGAACCTCGCCGGGCTGGACGGCGAGCGACAGGTCGCGGACGGCAGTGAAGCCGCCGTAGCGTTTAGTGAGACCGGAGACCTCAATCATGGGCCGGGACGCTGGCGGGCGGAACACCCGGCGGCAAGCCCCCGCAAAAGTCGTGTAACTCCTCACACGTCGAGCCGTCTTCCGCCTCAACCTTGCTGCTTCCGCAGGAGGTTTTTCAGTTCAAAAACAATAATCCATTCCGGAATTTTATTTCCGATTCACCCATGAAAAAAGTTAAAATCCTGATCTCCGTCCTCACGCTTGGCGTGTTGGCGTTCGTTTCCACTGCGTCCGCCCAAGAAAAAGGCAAAGGCCGCGGCCAGATGACGCCCGAGGCGCGCATCACGTCCATCGAAGAGGCCGTCGGCAAGCTCACTGCCGACCAGAAGACCAAGCTCACCGCGATCCTCGAAAAGTCGGCCAAAGACATGGCTGCCGTCGCCGCGGAAGATCGGCAGACCAAGGGCATGGAACTCCGGAACGCGTCGAACAAGGAAATCCGCGCGGTCCTCACCGGCGACCAGCAAACCAAGTTTGACGCGATGTCACAGGGCGGCCGAGGCGGTAAGAAGAAGAACTAAGGAGCAGCCTGCTTCCCAGATTTCAGAGGTTGGTGTCGCCGTTGCGGATGGCAGCCCGCAACGGCTTTTTTGTGGGCGGATGGTGGCGGGGCGCCTGGGAAGCGGTGCTAAAAAAGGTTTGGCTCTGGCAGCGCGCAGTGCGCAGCGTGCGGGAATGATGGACAAACGGCGCGTGGTGATTGTCGGCGGTGGGGCAGCGGGATATTTCGCGGCCATCGCCTGCGCAGAGAAACTGGGCGCTGCGGGTGACGTGACGATTTACGAGGCGACGGCGCATCCGCTCGCGAAAGTGCGCGTGTCGGGGGGTGGGCGTTGCAATGTCACCCATGCGTGTTTCGAGCCGCGAGAACTCGTGAAAAAATATCCGCGCGGCGGACGGGAACTGATGGGGGCGTTTCATAAATTTCAGCCGCGCGAGATGGTCGCTTGGCTCGCTGAACGCGGCGTGGAAACGAAAACTGAGGCTGACGGGCGCATGTTTCCGGTGACGGATGATTCGGCGACGATCGTGGATTGTCTGACGCGCGCGGCGGAGGCGGCGGGCGTGAAGGTCATCACGAGCATGGGCGTGCGCAAAGCGGAGCGCGCGGGAGCGAGCGGGGCGGGTGATTTCTGGGTGACGTTGACGGACAATTCGGGCGTGCGGTGCGAGCGGCTGCTGCTCGCGACGGGGGGAAACAAGTCGTCGGCGGGGCTCATGATCGCGGAGTCGTTGGGCCATACGATCGAGCCGCCGGTGCCGTCGCTGTTTACGTTTCACATCGACGATGCGCGACTGATTGGGCTGTCCGGGGTGTCGGTGGAGAATGCGGTTGTGACGGTGGCGGGCACGAAGCTGAAGACGGACGGGCCCTTGTTGATCACGCACTGGGGGGCCAGCGGGCCGGCAATTCTGAAACTCTCGGCCTGGGGCGCGCGCGAGTTGGCGGAGGTGAGCTACGAATTTTTATTGCATGTGAATTGGACGGGCACGCACACCCGCGAGTCGCTGGTGAAGGAACTGTTGGCGGTGCGAGACAAGAATCCCAAGAAGCAGATCGCGACGTGGAGTCCGCTGGCGATGCCGCAGCGGCTGTGGGAGCGGCTGGTCGTTTCATCCGGAATCGCGGCGACGACGGTCTGGGCGCAGGTGGGCAACGCGGCGCTCGGCACGCTCGCGCAGCAACTCACAGCGGCGGAGTTGAAGGTGGTCGGGAAGAGTTTGTTTAAGGACGAGTTTGTGACGTGTGGTGGGGTGAAGTTGGCGGAGGTGGATTTCAAGACGATGGAAAGCCGGGTGTGCGCGGGGCTGCACTTCGCGGGTGAGGTGCTCGACATCGACGGGGTAACGGGCGGATTTAATTTCCAGAGTGCGTGGACGACGGGATGGCTGGCGGGGCAGGGGATGGCGGGCGGCACCGCATGATGTCCTACTGGCAACTGCTCATGTTGGTGCTTCCGGTGTTTGCGGTGATCGCGATCGGGGTCGTGGTGCGGCGCGTGCCGGATCGCATGGTGTCCGCTTGACCGAAGCGCCGAGTTGCTCAATTTCAGAAACATGAGCCTCCTCGAACTCAAGCAGCATGTTTCGCGGCTTTCGCAGCGCGAGCGGATGGAGCTGCAGGCTTATATGATTCGCCTAAGGCACGGCACGCCCTCTTGGAAAAGGGCGACGGCGAAGAAGATTCGCAACATGCAGGCGGGGAAGTTCACCAGCATCGAGACGCTGGAAGCCCGATTTGCCCGTGGCTGAGTTTTTGGGCTACCGGCCGATTTTTTCGGATACAGCGGTGGCGTTTTTCATTTCGTTGCCGCGCCGTCGGCAACGGAAGCTTTTGGATCGGTCGCACGAATTGGCGGCCGATCCGTTTCTTGTGTCCGATTTTAGGGAGACCGATGCCGATGGCCGAGAATTGTCTCACGTGATGTCGGACGGATTTATTTTTACCTACTGGGTCGACCATGCGGTCAAGCGGGTGATGATCACGGATGTCGACGATGCGGAGTAGCTGGCGTGTGTTGGCGGCTTGCGGGCGGGTGGGCGGATGAGTCTGATCTCGGGTTTTCCATGATGTCCTACTGGCAACTGCTCATGTTGGTGCTTCCGGTGTTTGCGGTGATCGCGATCGGGGTCGTGGTGCGGCGCGTGCATTGGGTCGAGGGGGAGGCGGAGACGAGTCTCATGCGGCTCGTCGTCAATGTGTGTTCCCCGTGTTTTGTGTTCGAATCGGTGGCAAGTAACGAGGCGTTGCGGGTACCGGAAAATCTGCTGCTGCCCCCGCTCGTGGGGTTTGTGATGACGGTGGTCGGGATTCGTGCGGGGCTGCTGGTGGCGCAGTGGATCGGTCTGCAGGTGGGCACGGGGATGCGGACGTTTGCACTGGCGGTGGGCGTAACTAATTACGGATACCTGCCGCTGCCAATTATGGCGGGGCTCTGGGGGCCGGAGAGCCGCGGCGTGTTGCTCGTGCACAATGTGGGGGTCGAAATCGCGATCTGGACGGTGGGCGTGCTGGTGTTGAGCGGACTCTCGTTTCGTGAGGGGTGGCGCAAATTAGTGAGTCCGATGCTGCTCGCGCTCGCCTTGGCGGTGGCCTGCAATCTCGGGGGCGTGACGCCGTGGCTGCCGCCGCTGCTGATGGACACGATCCACACCCTCGCGGTGTGCGCGATCCCGCTCGGCCTCATCATGACGGGCGTGAATCTGGCGAACTATCTTAACACGCCCGGTGGGCTATTCGACGCGAAGGTGACGGGTGCGGCGATAGCTTTGCGGTTGGGTGTGCTCCCGGTGGTGATGCTGGTCGCGGCAAAATATCTGCCCTGCTCGATCGAGTTGAAGCGAGTGATGCTCGTGCAGGCGGCGATGCCGGTGGCCTTGGTCTCGATCATCATTGCGCGGATCTATGGCGGGCATCCGCGCACGGCGGTGCAGATCGTGCTAGGGACGACGGCTCTCGGGGTGTTCGTCATCCCGCTCTGGTTGCGGGCGGGACTCGCGTGGATCGGCGTGTGAGTCGGGCCCGGAAACTTTACGCACGGTCGGATTGACCGCGAGAGCGGGCTACACTCACTATTCCGCATCATGGAATGGCTCACCGATCCGCAGGTTTGGATTTCACTGCTCACCCTCACCGGGCTCGAGATCGTGCTCGGCATCGACAATGTCATCTTCATTTCGATCCTTGCCGGAAAATTACCGCAGGCGCAGCAAGTCAGGGCGCGGCAACTCGGACTGATGCTCGCGCTGGTGACGCGAATTCTGCTCCTGGGCAGCATCTCTTGGCTGATGAGTCTCACCAAGGTGCTCTTCGTGCTGCCGGTATTGAATGCGGACATCACCGGCAAAAGTTTGATTTTGCTGCTCGGCGGCCTGTTCCTGATCGGCAAGAGCGTCGTCGAGGTGCACGAAAAACTGGAGGGCGAGGACGGTCACTCGACGGCCGGTGGCAAGGTGGCCTCGTTCAAGGCGGTGATCGTGCAAATCCTTATCCTCGACGTGGTCTTCTCGCTTGATTCCGTGATCACCGCAGTCGGGATGGCCAACGAACTCTGGATCATGATCACTGCGGTGGTGGTCGCGCTGGGTGTCATGTTGGTATTTGCCGGTGCGATCAGCGATTTCGTGAACCGGCATCCGACGCTGAAGATGCTGGCCTTGAGTTTCCTGATTCTGATTGGCGTGACCTTGGTGGGCGAGGCGCTCGGGCAGCACATCCCGAAAGGTTACATCTACTTCTCCATGGCGTTCGCGTTCGGCGTCGAGATGTTGAATTTGCGGTTGCGGGCTAAGAGCAAGCCGGTCGCGTTGCATCAACCTTACCGCTGAGGGTGGAGGGGCCGTTGGGCGTTGGGAGCTGAGGGCGGAGGGGGCCACGGAGCGAAGGCCCGAGGTTTACGGTGGTGCGACGCGTCGAGCCTGCGGTCGCGAATTCGCGGCGGAATTTTCCGTTGATGCCACCGGCGTCGCGGTGGTCGGACCTGAGGTCGACGCGGACGCGCACGACGTGATCGTTGGGACGGAAGAGGCGGGCGGACTCTGCGACGGCGTCATTGCGGAGTGCGGCCGTCAATTACAGATGGATACAGCGCACGAGAATGGTTTGGTGAGAGGCATGGGGGCCAGGCAAAGTGCCGCGTAGGATTCCGGGAAGGCTGAGCTGGATACATGCAGTGGAGTGGAGGGCCGCTGCTTGCCGACGGGCCGCTGCGCGACGAAAAAATACGGCGTGGCGGCAAGCGCCAGCCCTCCCTCGATCAGTTTCCGTGAGCTCATGTTAGCCGCCCGCGTAGAGCGCAGCGAGGTGGTGCCAGGTTGCGTGAGGCGCGCCGCTGACAGCGATGGGCGGGCGCACGCGGTCGCGCGTGAAGTAGCGGAGGCGGACGGTTGCGGCGCGACGATTGGGGAAGGACGGAATTTTCGTCGCGAGCTCGGCGCGGAGAGCGGCAGGGGAACGAACCGCGCCCCATTTGCACTCGCCCAATTCGATCACGCCATCGTCGCGGAGGGCGACCGTGTCGATCTGCACATCCTTCGCCCAAAATTCGCCGATGGTGGTGGTGGTGGTAATTTTTTCCGCAGCGTGGAGCAGCGGAAGCGCTTCGCGGCAGAGACGTTCGAAGGCTTCGCCGCAGAAGGCGTCGAAGTGCGGACGGACGAGTTCGCGCACCGAGCGCTCGGGGCCGAGGACGGGGATGCGGCTGAGGTTGGGATAGACAAAACGAAACCAGAAACGGAGGAGCGGATCGGCGATGGCGTAACGGGTCTCGCGCGCGGTGTTGGTGGCACCGTGGAGCGGATGGCGGCGGCGCACATAACCGAGCTCCATCAGCGTGCCGAGGTAGTAGGGGAGGGCGCGGTCGCCGAGGCCGGCGGCGCGGGCGATGCCGCCGTTGGTGGTTTCGCCAAGCGCGGCCATGGAGTGGAGGACGCCGTGGTAGTTGGCGACATCCCGGAGTTCCTCGCGGAGGAGAAACTCAGGTTCCCGGGCCAGCGCGGCGCTATCGCGGAAAAAATTGGCAGCGAGGTTTTGCTCGATCGAGCGGTCGCGGTCGAAGCACTCGAGGTAGGCGGGGAGGCCGCCGCAGACGAAATAGGCTTGGGCATGATCGGCGTGAGACCAGCCCGGGTGAAATGCAGCTGACTCGCGGAAGCCGAAGGGGCGCAGGAGGAGCTGGGCGGTGCGGCGGCCGAAGAGCGGGCTTTTTTTGCCGAGCACCTCGCGCTCCATAAACCCGAGGGAGGAGCCGCAGAGGATGAGCATGATCTTGCCGGACTTTTGCCAGCGGCGATCCCACGCCTCTTGAATGACACTGGGCAATTCGGGACTGCTCTCGGTGGTCCACTGGAATTAGTCGAGCGCGATGAGGAGTTTGCCCGGGCCTTTCCAGCGTTCGTCGACGAGGCGGAAGGCTTCGGCCCAAGTCTCGACGGGGACTTGGGCGAGGAGTGGTTCGTCGAGGGTGACGGCGGCGAGCTGGAGAAACTCCCGGCGCTGGAGCGGTGCGGGCCCTTGCTTGCCCACGTGGTAGATGGCGGGCTTGCCGACAGCGAACTCGACGATGAGGCGGCTCTTGCCGGTGCGGCGGCGGCCGTAAATGGGGATGAAGGCAGAACGTGGGCCGGTCCACGCCGCGGCGAGCTCGGTGGCGCGACCGAAGAAGGACGGGGTCATGAAAGGAAGCGTTTAATCAAACGGTGACTTGTAAGGTCACGACTTGACAAACGGTGATGAGGGAAGCGGGGACGTTGCGGTGAGCCCGCGGTGGCTGGGCCGGAATTACGGCGCGGCTAGTTTGGCGGGGACGGCAGCGGTGTGCACGCGCGCCTGAGCGGCGGCGATCAGGCGGCCGAGGAGTTCTGCGTAGCTCCAGCCGGCGAGGCCGGCCATGATGGCGGGATCGTCGTCCCAGCGCCAACTGGGGTTCGGATTAACTTCGAGGAGTTTCAGGGTGCCGTCGGCGGCCGCGCGGAAATCGATACGCGCAAAATCGCGGCAACCGAGGCGTTCGAAGAGTCGCTTTGAGTAATCGTGGAGTAGGCCGAGTCGGTGTTGGTCGAGCCGGGCGGAGACGTAGCGGATGTCGGTCCAGTAGGGGGAATCGAGCCGGAATTTGGAATCGTAGGCGAGGATGTGGGGTAACGTGGCCGGCAACCGGGAATAATCCGCTTCGATGACCGGGAGCAGTTGGAAACCTTGCGCGGGGTTGCCGATGAGTCCGACGGTATACTCGGGGCCGGTGAGGAGCTCCTGCACCAGCAAGGCACGGCCGGGGAGCTCAGCGCGGAGTCGGGCGAGCGTGGCGACAAGTTCGGTGCGGTTTTGCGCGATGCTCTCAGCGGTGATACCGACGCTGCCGTCGCCGCAGGCCGGTTTTACGATGACTGGGAAACTCGCGGGGGCGGGTAGCTCGATATCGCCGGGACCGACGTAGAGCTCGAGCGGCACGGGGATGCCCATCGTAGCGGCGGCGGCGTTGACGACGGATTTGTCGAAGCAGATAGCGAGCGATGCGGGACCGGAACCGGAGCACGGGACGCTCAGCATCTCGAGGAGTGCGGGAATGTGGAGTTCGTGGAGGGGCTCGTTGACAAAGCCTTCGTCGCAGAGATTGAGTGCGAAGGCGGGCGGGTGGGCGCGGAGATCAGCGGCGAGGGTGGCGTGGTTGTCGAGGAAGCGGAAACGGTAACCGGGCAGTTCGGCGAGGGCCGTTTTGAGGTGCTGCACGGCGGTCAGATCTTCGGGCTGAAATTTACCGTCGAGTTTCACGGCATCGGCGAGGCGTGGGTCGCCGAGGATGACGGCGACGTCGGAAATATCTGGGCGGCGCGCGAGGGTGCGGGCGGAGCGGGTGGGACGTTTTCCGGGGGCGTGCGCGGTGACGAAAATCCGATGGGACATCATGCCGAGATCTTGATTGCGGTCGGAGCCGCTCAAAATGCTGCCGTGATCGCAGGGGCGGACGAAACCGCTGGCAAGGAGGAGGGTGTGGAGTTGTTCGCGTGCGTAGAGACGTTCGGCGTAGAATTGATCGACGAGGACGCCGCGCTCGGTGTGGGTGACGACTTCGCGGCAGACGAGGCGCGTGCCATCGGCGGAGAGCATGCGTTCGCGGCAGACGAAGTGGTGCCGGTCGATCCATTCCCACGACCGGGGTTCGAAATTTTTCCGCACCCAATCTCCATCGGAAATATCCATCGCGAGGATACCACCGGGACGCAGCGCGGCGCGGACGGCGGCGAGCACGGCGAGGTCTTCAGCTTGGCAATCGAAGTAACCGAAGGAGTTGCCCAGAATGGCGACGCCGTCGAAAGGGGTGTCGGAGGCGGGAAGCGAGCGGGCGTCGCCCTCGAGGAAATTGACAGTGAGGCGTGCGGCGCGGGCGCGGCGGCGCGCGAGTTGGATGAGGTAGTGCGAGCGGTCGAGGCCGGTGAGGTGGCTGAAGCCGCGGCTGGCGAGTTCGAGACTGTGGCGGCCTTGACCGCAGCACAGGTCGAGCACGCGGGCGCTGGGCTTGAGGCCGGTGGCGGCGAGGAGCAGGTCGACGTCGGCGGTGGTGTTGGCGGCGTTTTCCACCACGTCGCCGTCGGTCTTGACGTAGGTGGCGTTGAAGAGGGTGCGCCACCATTCGGCGGGGAGATGGCGTTCGAGGTCGGCAACGGGGCCGAGGGTGCGGGATTTTTTTAACAGAGGACGGGGTGAGGAGGGGGCGACCATACGTGCGGGGTTATTTCAATTCGAACCAAACGGGGGTGAGGTCAGTGGGCTCGCCATTGTAGTTCATGACGATTTCTTCGCCGGCGGCGATGTCGCGGAGGGCGACGAAATGGATGAGGTGCTCGTCGAGCTGGAGCAAGTAGCGGGCGCTGGGGGTGAAGGAGTGGTTGTAGAGTGAGGCGTAGCCGAGGGCGATCGCGGTGTGGGTGTGCTCGGGACCCCACTCGAAACAGTAGTGGTAGAGCTGGGTTTTTTCGAGGTTGGGCCACTCGGTATCAGGGCTGATGATGACCGGGGCCCGTTCGAAAAGCTCGCCGGCCGCGATGGGTGCGGTGGCGAAGACGCCGCGGCCTTTGCCGGGGACGGGGCCGAGGCGGAGTTTGGTGCCGGGCGTGACGGGGGTCGGATTTTCGTAGCCGTGCACACGGTAACGATCCACGTGGCCGACGCAGGCGGGCGCGCCACAGCGGCATTTAAAGGTCCAGCGAGCGTCCCAGAAAAATGAGGACGGGGCGGCGAGCCACTCGGCCATGGTGACGGAGTCGTAGCTGAACGTGAGTTCTTCGCCGTCGGCGATGGCGCGCAGGGTGATGACGGCGAGCGTATCATCGACGGTGCAGTTGGGCGCACAGGAGTGGTTGATGAAACGGGCGGCGGTGGTGGGGACCATCCACTCTTCGCCCTCGAGGAGAATCGCGTGGCAGACCTCGGAAACGGGCACGTCGCGCCACAAAACGGTGGGGCCGGCGAAGCGCTCTACGGTGGTGCCGACAGCCAGGGCGGTGGTGGCAAAGAGGCCTTGGTCACGTCCGGGGGCGGAGGATACGCGGCTGGGGAAGGGGTGAGAATGAGTAGCCAAAGTTGAACAGAGGAAGCGCGAGACAATCGGGGCTACGGCGCAAATCAAGCCGCGCGTAGTGGGATGCGCGCACGACCGGCTGAGTATCGGGAAACAGTATCGGGAAAATCCTCACGGCCTCGGACTGGGGGCGCAGGCGGTGATTCGGCCGGCGCGTTCGGCGCGGAGAAGATCAAGGGCCCGATAACCGTCCCGCCGATAACCTTCGGCGCGGGGCATCCGGGCGTTCAGAACGTGACCGGCGATTTCGAGACGCCCCTGGGCGAAGACGTGGGCGCCGACGGAGTGCGTCTGGTCCGGCTCAACGTTTCTTATTCAGCGCGGCGGCAAACCAATCGTTGTTCACTGCGGCGGGGGCGCGGGGAGCGGCCGGTGCAGCATTGCCGCCAGGGCGAGGGCCGCCGCCGGGGGAGCGCTGACCACCGGGGCTGCCGCTGTTGGCGGTCTTGGGGCCGAGGGTGGGATTGCTGCGCATCGAGAGGGCGATGCGGTTGCGCGGGAGATCGATTTCCGTGACGGTGACCTGAACTTTTTGGCCGGGCTTCACGACGGCGGAAGGCTCTTTCACGAACGAGTCGGCGAGCTGGCTGACGTGGACGAGGCCGTCTTGGTGCACGCCGATGTCGACGAAGGCACCGAACGCGGTGACGTTGGTCACGATGCCGGGGAGTTTCATGCCGGGCTTGAGATCCTCGGGGCGGTGCACGTCGGCGGAGAAGGCGAAGACCTCGAACTTTTCACGTGGGTCGCGGCCGGGCTTCGCGAGCTCCGCCATGATGTCGGTGAGCGTGGGGAGACCGACTTCGGGGGTGACGTAGGTTTCGAGTTTGATTTTCGCGCGGAGTTTTCCGTCGCGGATCAGATCGGGGACGGTGGTGCCGAGGTCGGCGGCCATTTTCTCGACGAGCGGGTAACGTTCCGGATGAACGGAGCTCGCGTCGAGGGGGTGCGCGGCATCGCGGATTCGGAGGAAGCCAGCCGCCTGCTCGTAGGCCTTCGGGCCGAGGCGCGGGACGTCCTTGAGATCGGCGCGGGATTTGAAGGGGCCCTTTTCGTTGCGGCGCGCGACAATCGCCGCGGCGGTCGCGGCGTTGAGACCGGAGACGTAGCTGAGGAGTTGTTTCGAGGCGGTGTTGAGCTCGACGCCGACGCCGTTGACGGAGCTGACGACGGTATCGTCGAGGGAACGTTTGAGCGCGGCTTGGTCGACGTCGTGTTGGTATTGGCCGACGCCGATAGATTTTGGGTCGAGCTTTACGAGCTCGGCGAGGGGATCCATGAGACGGCGGCCGATGGAGACGGCGCCGCGCACCGTGAGATCGTGGTCGGGGAATTCTTCGCGGGCGACATCGCTCGCGGAGTAAATCGAGGCGCCGGATTCGTTGACCATGACGATGGGAATCGCGCCGGAGAGGCCCAGCGTGCGGACGAAGGCTTCGGTCTCGCGGCCCGCGGTGCCGTTGCCGATGGCGACGGCCTCGACGTTGAAGAACTTCACGAAGCCGGTGAGTTTTTCCTTGGCCTCGACCTCCATGCGGTCGGGGAAAACGACGTCGTTGTGGAGGAGTTTTCCCTGGCGATCGAGGATGACGACTTTGCAGCCGGTGCGGATGCCGGGGTCGATGGCCATGACGGCTTTTTGGCCGAGAGGGGCGGCGAGGAGGAGCTCGCGAAGATTATCGGCGAAGACTTTGATGCCGGCTTCGTCGGCGCGCTTCTTGGATTCGAGACGCATCTCGGTTTCCATCGCGGGACAAAGGAGACGTTTGCAGGAATCCTGCACGGCGAGGACGACCTGGGCGGCGCAGGAGTTGAGCGTTGCGGGCGGAGAGCCGACGGCCGATTTGACGAAGAGCTGCTGCACTTCGGCGAAGGCGGTGGCCTCGTCGGGGAGTTGCACGCGCATCATGAGGAAAAGTTCTTTTTCGCCACGGCGCATGGCGAGGACGCGGTGCGAGGGCGCTTTGTTCAGCGGCTCGCTCCACTCGAAGTAGTCTTTGAACTTAGACGCTTCGACGGAGCTGTCTTTGCCGGTGAGGACTTTCGAGGAGATGATCGCGTCTTTTTGGTAAACGGCGCGGAGCTTGGCGCGAGCGTCCTTGTCGTCGCTGACGCGCTCGGCGATGATGTCGCGAGCACCGGCGAAGGCTTCGTCGGTGGAGGCGATTTTGGAAACGACATTTTTGCCGTCGTCAGCGGTGTAGTCCCGGCCGACGTAGGCCTGGGCGGCGGCGAGGGCGTCGGTGGTCGGGTCTTGGGCCCAGAGCAGTTCGGAGAGGGGTTCGAGGCCTTTTTCTTTCGCGATGGTGGCGCGGGTGCGTTTTTTCGGACGGAAGGGGAGGTAGATGTCTTCGAGGACCGCGAGGGTGTCGGCGGCGTTAATGGATTTCTCGAGGGCGGGCGTGAGGAGGTTGCGCTCCTTGAGCGACGAGAGGATCGCGGCGCGGCGCTCGTCGATGGCTTTCATCTGCTCGAGGCGGTCGCGGATGGCGAGCACCTGGACCTCGTCGAGCTCGCCGGTGACCTCTTTGCGGTAGCGGGCGATGAAGGGCACCGTCGCGCCTTCGGCGAAGAGTTGGGCGGTGGCCGCGACTTGATAGACCTTAATGTTTAGCTCGGCCGCGAGGCGGAGGACATGGTCGGGATTGGGTTGAGTGGTGGCCGGGGAGGCGACAGCGGACATGCGTGGAAAGCGGCGAGCAGAGCGCGCGGCGGGGCTTGCGCAATCTCCAAAATGACCGCGGGCGCCATTGTCGCTAAAAAGCAAGCGACCCGCTGGCCGCCTGTGAACCGCGGAAGCCGGACGATCCGACGGAGAGGGAGCCTGAATAAACAACCAAAACTTGTCTCGACCCTGGGTGTGTGCGCCTCTTTTTTTTCGTCGGTCCCTTTTCAACGATGTCCGCCATCAATCGCTTCCTCCTCGAAAACAAACTTCGCATTGCGACGAATCCCTGCGTGTCGCCCGACTTTTGTCTCGATTGGTCGGCGCTGCGCGACGAGCTCCGCGCCGGCAAGGCGATGAAGGTTTACGCGAAGAGCCGCTTTGAGACGGCCGCGGGCGCGTTCACTCTGGTGGAAAACGTCCAGGGCGACTGCGCGTGGCGACTGCAGGGCGACGCGGGGAAGGCGGATGCGTTGCACGACGCGGTGGCGCTCACGGATGGCACGACGGTGTTTCCCGCGACCTTTGCGAACCTGCTGAAACTGAAGAATCTCATCCAGGCCCACCACGCGGCCTCAACGATTTTCCCGACCGCCACCGAACAGCTCGGGCGCAGCACGCTCGGGATCGGCGCGCGTTTCACGACCCTGCACTGGCCGGCCGTCGAGTGGGCGATGAGTGCGTTGAGTCTCGGTGTGACGGCGAACCAGAATTCGATTCCGCGTGAGCTCGTCTACGACACCGATGTCATGCTCGCGGGTAAGCTCGACACGGTGCCGTTTCCGTTCATCGGCACTCACGTGCCCGAGGGCCACCAAGGTCAGAGTGTCGAAGGCATGAGCCACGGTTGTGTGCTTTCGAAACTGAAAACCGGTTTCCACCGTCGCGGGATTGCCTGGAGCTTCAACGCTGACCACCAGCCCATCGGCGGAAAATTTGACTCGCGTGAAGACGCGCTCGTCACCGGGTGTGTGCTCGCGAGCTACATCACGTTCGATCTCTCGCCCGAACTCGCGCAGACGACCGTCGCCGATGACGCCGGCGGGTGGGTCGCAGCCCATGTCCCGGCCGCGCTCGTCGCGACGGTGAAGGTACGGGTGGCGAAAGCGGGCCTCACCTTGAACGAAGCTGATTTCGCCAAGCTCCTCGCCTACGTCTGGCCGTCGCTGCAAAAGATGAAGGTCCGCGACGAGAAGTACGCCGCCGCGCGCGCCAAGCTTTTCACGACCGCTGTCGGGCGAGCCTACTTGCGCGAACTCTCGATCGACGAACTGCCCGGCCTCACCACCGCCGAGACCACGGCCATCATGCTCGCGCTCTGTGAGGCTTTGGGGATGAAGATTCACTTCGTCGCGCCCGCGTTCGGCTTCCAGAAAAACATGCCCTATCCCGACAACGCCGCGCTGCGCTCGCTGATCGAGAAGCAGTGGGCGGTGTGTCAGAATTTCGGTGCGAGCATTGGTTTCCACTCGGGCTCCGGAAAATCGGCCGAGAATTATCAAGTCATGGGCCAAGTCACGGGCAGCCGGCTCGAAATCAAGACGAGCGGCCGCTATACCTACGAGATGGGCCGAGCGCTGTTTGCCTCGAAGAATGCGGCTGATCAGGCACTGTGGCGCGATTGGTACACGTTCACGCTCGAGCTCGCGCTGCTCGGTGCTTTCAGCGCCGACGCCACGGAACAGAAGATGGCGCGGGTATTCATCACCGATGCGCTCGCGAAGTCCGGCCACGCGACCGACGTGTTCGCCGACCCGGCCGCCACGCGCGGTGCGCTCGCCGCGCTGGTGGCCAGCCCCGAACACATGTTTTGGTTTGAATATAATTTTCTCCACGTGCTCGCCGCCGGCGGTCGCGCGGAAAAGGCTGCGCTGGGCGATCACACGCCGGCGGGTTATCAGCAGCGCGCCCGCTTCTATGCGATCAGCGACGAGGGCCGGCTTAATTTTTCAAAAAACATCGCGAGCTACATCGTATTTCTCGCCGAAAACACCGGCCTCGCCCCTGCCGCGACTTGCGCCGCTGCGCACAAGCTCCTCGCCGGCTACACGTCGCTCGACGCGATGCTGAACGATATTTCCAAGTAATGCGCAGCGCGGGCCTCCCGCCCGTGATTAACACGATTCACGGGCGAGACGCCCGTGGCACCTTCTCTCCCCATGACCAAGACTTCTCTCATTCACGACGATTTTCTTCTGACCAGTAAGCAGGCCCGTGAGCTCTACCACCGCTACGCGAAGAGCGAACCGATCTACGATTATCACTGTCACCTGCCGCCCGACCTCATTGCCAGCAACCATCAGTTTGCTGATCTCGCTGAACTCTGGCTCGGCGGCGACCACTACAAGTGGCGCGCTCTCCGCACCAACGGCGTGAACGAACGCTTCGTCACCGGCGACGCCACGCCACGCGAGAAATTTCAGGCCTGGGCCGAGACGGTGCCGCACACGCTGCGCAATCCGCTCTACCACTGGTCGCACCTTGAGTTGAAACGCTATTTTGGTTTCGACGGTCTGCTCGACGGCAAGACTGCGGAAAAAGTCTGGAAGCAGGCCAATGCCAAGCTCGCCAAGACCCGCGTGCACGACCTCATTAACGAGTCGAAAGTCGCCGTCATTTGCACCACCGACTGTCCGGCCGATCCACTCGACCACCATGCGAAGATCCGCGCAAATCCCGGCAAGTTGAAGGCGCGCGTCTATCCCGCGTTTCGCCCCGACAAGGCCCTCGCCGTCGGCAATCCGCAGGGGTTCAACGCGTGGCTCGAGAAACTCGCCGTGGCAGCGGGCGGTGCCTTCGCCGCTGGTGGTATCAAGACTTTCGACGACCTCATGGGTGCGTTGAAGCAGCGGCATGATGATTTTCACGCCGCCGGCTGCCGCATCTCCGACCATGGTCTCGAGCACGCGCTCTCCGAACCGTGCACGCACGCGCAGGCGAAGAGCGTGTTCGATGCGGCCCGGGCCGGGCGGGTGCCGGAGGCCGCCGCGATTTTGCGCTATGGCTCGTATTTGATGTTTGCATTCGGTCGTTGGGACGCCGCGCGCGGTTGGACGAAGCAGCTCCACCTCGGCGCGCTGCGGAACAACAACGCCCGTCTGCTCGGGAAGCTCGGGCCCGACACCGGCTTCGATTCCATCGGCGATTTCCCGCAGGCCGTCGCGCTGTCGCGTTACCTCAACACGCTCGACTCCACCGATCAGCTCCCGCGGACGATCCTCTATAACAACAACCCGAACGACAATTATGTCCTCGGGGCGATGATCGGAAATTTCCAGGACGGCTCGATTGCGGGTAAGGTCCAATTCGGGAGCGGCTGGTGGTTCCTCGACCAGAAAGAAGGCATGGAGTGGCAGATCAACGCGCTCTCCAATCTCGGGCTGCTCTCGCGTTTCGTCGGTATGATCACGGACTCGCGCAGCTTTGTGAGCTACCCGCGCCACGAATATTTCCGTCGCACGCTCTGCAATCTCCTCGGCGGCGACATGGCGCGTGGAGAGATTCCGAGCGACTACAAACTCGTTGGCGGCATGGTCAAAAACATCTGCTTCGGCAACGCGCGCGCCTACTTCGGCCTCGAACTCGCGCCGGAGTTTTCGAAGTAAACCGTCGCAGCCACCGGGCAACAGGGCGGGTCTCCGGACCGCCCTGGAGGGTCACTTAAAACCGAGCGCATGCGGCAGCGCGAGCGAGAGAGCGGGCCAGTAGGTGACGGCCATCAGGACGGCAAACATCGCGAAAAAGAACGGCAGCAGCGGGCGCCAGACTTTCGCGATCGTCGTGCCGGCGACTCCGCACCCGACGAAGAGGCAGCTGCCGACCGGCGGCGTGCACAGGCCGATGCAGAGGTTGAAAATCAGGACGAGGCCGAAGTGCAGCGGGCTCATCCCGAACTTCTGCACGATGGGCAGCAGGATCGGCGTAAAGATCAGCACGGCGGGCGTCATGTCCATAAAGCACCCAACGACGAGCAGCAGCGCATTGATGATGAGGAGCAGCAAAATCGGGTTCTCCGTGATCGAGAGAATCGTCGCCGTAATGGTCTGCGGAATATTGGCCGAAGACATGACCCAGGACATGCCCATCGATGTGCCGACGAGGAGGAGCACGATGGCGGTCGTCGCGGCGGAATCCGTGAGGAGGTGAGGCAACTCGGACCACTTGATTTCGCGATAGATCACGACGGATAACACGAACGTGTAGGCGACGGCGATGGCGCTCGCTTCGGTCGGCGTGAACCAGCCCATGATGATTCCGCCCATCACGATCGCGACGAGCAGGAGGCTCGGCAGCGAACCAAAGAAGATGCGGATGCTGTCGCTGAGCCCGACCTTTTCGCCGACCGGATAACCGTGGCGTTTGGCGAGCACCGCGACCACCACCATCAGGGCAAGCCCGAGGACGATGCCGGGCACGTAACCGGCAAGGAAGAGCGCGGCGATCGAGACACCGCCGCTCGCGAGCGAGTAGACGACCATGATGTTGCTCGGCGGAATGAGGAGCCCGATGGGTGCGGCGGAAATGTTCACTGCGGCGGCGAACTCGCGGTTGTAGCCTTCGCGCTTCATCATCGGGGTCATCGTGCCGCCGATCGCGGCGGCCGCGGCGACGGCCGAGCCGGAGATGGAGCCGAAGAGCATGCTCCCGAGAATGTTCACGTAGGCGAGGCCACCGGGGAGCCGGCCGACGATGACTTTTGCGAGGTCGATCAGGCGCCGGGCGATGCCGCCGCGGTTCATGAGTTGACCCGAGAGGATGAAAAACGGAATCGCGAGCAGCGCGAAGCTGTCGAGGCCGGTCGCCATGCGTTGCGCGATCACGGTGGTGGCGGCGGCGGGATCGAGCGACATGAGCAGCGCGGCGACGGCGGCCGAGCCGATGGCAAACGCGATGGGCACGCCGGCGAAGAGCAGCGCGGCGAAGACGAGGGCGAGGATGAGGGCTTCGTTCATGTCAGTTCAGTCCCGAGGATTGTTCGCCGGTGCGGGTGTCGCCGCGCGCGGCGTCGACGAGGGCCAGCACGCTGTAGAAAACGATAAAGAGGCCGGCCAGCGGCACGGCGAGGTAGACGTAGCCCAGCTTCATCTGCAGTGCGGCCGATTGCTGGCCGAGCGAGAGCTGGATGTAGACGAGCCGGCCGCCGCCGCCCACGAGCACCGTGAGGGCGAAGAGCAACACCACCGCGTGCGCGAACAATTCGGAAGCGCGTTTGCGCGCTCCATGCAGGTGGGCAGTGATGAGGTCGAGGGCGAGGTGGGATTTCTTGCCCGCCGCGTAGGCCGAGCCGAGCAAGCCCACCCAGATCATCATGTAGCGGGCGAGTTCCTCGGTGAAACTGGAGGGATGCCGCAGCACGAAACGGGTGAAGACTTGCCAGAGGACGTTTAGCACCATGGCGGCCATGAGCACGCAGATCACGGAGCCGAGCAGGCGGTCGATGACGGGGCGGAGTGTTTTCATGGTTTGATCTCCGCGATGCGGCGGTCGAGTGGACCGATGATGGGATCTTGGCGGGCGGTTTCGTGCAGTTCGGCGACGCGGGCGGCGAAGAGCGCCTTGTCGGGCCGGATGATTTCGACGCCCGCCTTTTCGATGGCGGCGAGCGAGTCGGCGGAAGATTGGGCCCACAGCCCGGTCTGGAAGACGGCCGATTCGTCGGCGGCTTCCTGCATCCACTTCTGTTGTTGGGCGGTGAGACTGCTCCAGAAGTGCGTGCTGATCACGATGACGTCGGGGACGCTGGTGTGTTCGTCGAGCGTGTAGAATTTGCAGACCTCGTAGTGCCGCGCGAGGTGCAGACTGGGCGGATTGTTTTCCGCGCCGTCGACCACGCCCTGCTGGAGAGCGGTGTAGAGTTCGCCAAACGAGATCGGCGTGGCGGAGGCCCCGAACGCGCGGATCAGCGCGAAGGCCATCGGGCTCTCCTGCACGCGGATCTTGAGGCCCTTGAGGTCGTCGGGCGTGCGGATCGGGCGTTTCGTGTAGAAACTGCGGTTGCCGGAATCGTAATAGCAGAGCCCGCGGAGGAATTTCGACTGGGGCGCGGCGAGGATTTCGCGGCCGATGGGGCCGGCGAGGACGGCGGCCTTGTGGGCGTCGTCACGAAACAGATACGGCAGGCCGAACACTTTGAATTCCGGGGCGAAACCTTCGAGCACGCTGGCCGAGACTTTGGTCATCGCGAGGCCCCCGAGTTGCACGAGCTCCAAGCACTCGCGCTCACTGCCGAGCTGGCCGCTGGCATAGACCTGCACCTTCATCGTGCCGCTGGATTTCGCGGCGAGCCGCTCCGCGAGGTGCACCATGCCTTTGTGCACGCTGTGCTGTGGGTCGAGACCGTGCGCGAGCTTGATGATCTTCACTTCCTTGGTGCCGCCGCAGCCGGTGGCGAAAGCGAGGAGAGCGACCGCGCAGAGTCGGGCGAGGAGCCCGCCGGGCGGCGGGGAACGGCGGCCCGGGTCGGGCGCGCGGCTACCGGAAAACGTAGGGCAAAGGTTCATGCGAATCGGACGGAGTGGAGTGCCGGGATAAATCCAAAAAACGGAGCTGGGACGATGGGCCGGCGGACGGGGTCGTGTCGAGCGCAACGCGGTTTCGGACAAGTGTCCGCCCAAACTGTGCGCAACGCCTGGCCGCGGCACAGCCGGGAGCTTCCAGCGCGGCAAACCGCGCGTCCTACGCGACCCCTTGTGTTTTCTACTCTTTTGCGTAGCCCAAACGTCCTTCTTCAGCTCAGTCTTTTCACCTCATGCACCTGCCTACGATTCGGTCCCTGTTTGCCGCGACTTGTCTTCTCTCCTTCGTCGCCGCGCTCTCCGCGCAGGCGCCCGCCGCACCCAAACTCGAGTTTCCCGCCGCCAGCCCGACCGCCACGCTGAAACAGCGCGTGGGCGTCACCGACATCGAGATCAGCTATGCGCGCCCCAGCATGAAGGGCCGCGAAATCTTCGGCAAACTGGAGCCTTTCGGGGCTGTGTGGCGGACTGGCGCCAATAACGCCACGCGCGTCACCTTCAGCACCGATGTGAAAATTCAGGGCTCTGCGCTCGCCGCCGGCACCTATGAATTGTTCTCCATTCCTGGCCCGAGCGAGTGGACCGTGATCTTCCAGAAAGTTGGCAAACAGTGGGGCGCCTACGCCTACAAACCCGAGAACGACACGCTCCGCGTTAAGACCAAATCGGTCGCCCTCACCGCACCGGTCGAGACGCTCACCATCGATCTCAACGACGTCCGCGATACGTCCGCGACGTTGAACATCACGTGGGCCAAGACCCGCGTGCCTGTGAAGATCGACGTCGATGTCGTCACCACGCTCGTTCCGCAAATCGAGGCCGCGATGGCCGGCACCGGCGATAAAAAACCCTACGCGCAGGCCGCGATGTTCTATCTCGAGAACAACCTCGACCTGAAAAAAGCTGCGCAGTGGATGGATGCCGCAATCGCCGCGCAGCCAGATCTCTGCTACCTCGTATACCGCAAAGGCCTCATCCTCGAAAAAATGGGCGATAAGGCCGGCGCCCTCGCGGCCGCCAAAGCCTCGCTCGTCGTGGCTGAGAAAGCCACGATGCCCGCGCTGAAAGACGAGTACGTCCGGCGTAATAACGAGCTGATCGCCCGTCTCAAGTGATGTGCACCGCGTCTGTTCCGTCGCCCTCGTCCGGTGGTCGCGTATTCATCCGTTGGAGCCGCAGTGCCCGCGCCGCCGTCTTCGCTGCCACGGCTGTGAGTCTCTCCGCCGCCGTTGACCAGCCCTCGGGCGCGGCAATCCGCCAGGACCTCCGCAGTTTCGGCAACGTCGCGACGGTGCTGCACGTCGCCGCGCACCCCGACGACGAGAACACGCAGCTCATCACCTACCTCGCGCGTGGTCGTGGCTATCGGATGGGCTACCTGTCCGTGACCCGCGGCGATGGCGGCCAAAACGAAATCGGTCCCGAGTTCGGCGAGCGCCTCGGCCTCGCCCGCACGCAGGAGCTCCTCGCCGCGCGCAACCTCGATGGCGGCCGCCAGTTTTTCACGCGCGCCCTCGACTACGGTTATTCCAAGAGCGTGAACGAGGCCATGCATCTCTGGGATCGCGCGCAGGTCGTGGGCGATACGGTGCGGGTAATCCGCCGGTTTCGCCCCGACGTGATCGTCACGCGTTTTTCCCCGAAGCCCAGCGGCACGCACGGCCACCACACCGGCTCTGCGGTCGTCGCGCTCGAGGCCTTCAAACTCGCCGGCGATCCCGCGGCCTACCCCGAGCAATTCGCCGAGGGGCTCACGCCGTGGCAGCCGAAACGCATTTTGATGAACAGCGGTTTCGGCGGCAGCGGTGAGGTCGACGTGAAAATGGACGTCGGCGGCATGGACCCCGTGCTCAACGAATCGTTTGCCGCGATCGCCACCCGCAGTCGTGCGCAACACATTACACAGGGCTTCGGTAATTTCGCCGGCCGCGGCGGCTCCACCGGCGGTCCGCGCCTCGAATCGTTCAACCTCCTCGCCGGCGCTCCCGCGAAAGACGACATCATGGACGGTATCGACACCACGTGGGCCCGCGTGTCCGGCGGCGCCGAGATCGGCCCGCTCGCGGCTGCCGCGCTTGCGAATTTCCAAGTCGGCGATCCCGCCGCCAGCGTGCCCGCGCTGCTGGCGTTGCGCGCCAAACTCGCGGCTCTCTCGCCCGGCGATCCCGTGATCGACGACAAGCGCCACCAGCTCGACCGCATCCTCCAGGCGTGCCTCGGCCTCTCGGTCGTCACGACTGCGTCCGCCGCCGAAGTCGAGCCCGGCGAGAAACTGACGCTCACCACGACGGTTTCTGTGAGTTCGAAAATTCCCGTGCGCTGGATGTCGACCCACGTGAGTTATCCGGGCGGCGGTCTCTCGGTTGACGGGTTCGAGTCCAGCCGCACCACCGGTGAATTTACGCTCGACGTGCCGGCCGCCACGCCGATCTCGCATCCCTATTGGCTTCGCGAGGAGCCGACCGCCGGCATGTTCCGCGTCGCCGATGCGAAACTCATCGGCCAGCCGGAAAACCCGCCGCCGTTCACGGTCGACTGCACTTTCGACGTCGTTGACCAAAAACTCGTCGTCATCAGCGAGCCCCTCGCGCCGACAAAGCCCGGCAAACCCGGTCGCCGTCTCGTCGTGATTTCGCCGGTCTCGCTGCGGTTCGCCTCGGGTGTCGCGCTCTTCGCGCCGAAAGCCGCCAAGACCATCGAGGTCGAAGTGACCGCCGCCCGCGCCGGCGAGCGCGGCACGCTGCACCTCGACGTGCCCGCTGGCTGGACCGTTTCGCCGGCGAGCCGCCCCTTCGCTCTTAAGCAAGCTGGCGAGAAAGCGCGCCTCGCGTTCACCCTGACTGCGCCGGCGCAGATGGCCACGGGCACCGTGCTCGCCGTCGCCGAAGTGGGTGGCGTCACATTCAGCCACCAGCGCACCGAGATTCGCTACGACCATATTCCGCTGCAAATCCTGCAAGCGCCGGCGCGGCTCAAAGTCGCGGCCTTCGACTACGCGACCCGTGGTAAGAACGTCGGCTACCTCCCCGGCGCCGGCGACGACACCGTCGAAGCGCTGGAGCAGCTCGGCTACACCGTGAAGACCCTCACCGGCCCCGATCTCACCGCCGAAAAACTCCGCGGCCTCGATGCCGTCGTGATTGGCGTGCGCGCCTTCAATGAGCGCGCCGACCTCGCCGCGAATTTCCCCGGGCTCCTCGCCTACGTCGAAGCCGGTGGCACGGTGATCGCGCAATACAATCGGCCTAGCGGGCTCAAGGCGCAGCAGCTCGGCCCCTATGCCCTCTCGATTCAGGGCCCGGCCCCCGCGTTGCGCGTGACCGAAGAAAGTGCGCCGGTGCTCTTCCTCGCGCCCGACCATGCCGCGCTGACGCGGCCGAATCGGATCGGTCCCGCTGATTTCGTGGGCTGGGTGCAGGAGCGCGGCACGTATTTCCCGAGCAGTTGGGATGCGGCGCACTACAAGCCGATCCTCGCGATGAACGATACCGGCGAGCAACCGCTGCAGGGCAGCCTGCTCGTCGCGAAACATGGCCAAGGTTACTACGTCTACACCGGCCTCACTTTTTTCCGCCAACTCCCCGCGGGTGTGCCCGGCGGCTACCGGCTTTTCGCCAACCTGCTCGCTCTCGGGAAAGAATGAAAACTCCCGACGAGCACATTTCCAAAGTAGGGCGGACTGACTCGGCTCGCGGTGTGCTCAATCTCGCCGACGAGGCGCCCGACGTGCCCGGCTTCCGCACGTGGCGTGGCGTCTATTGGTTCGTGTTCGCCGTCTTCGTCGCCGTCGTCGTCGCGCTGACCCTTTTCACCCGCGCCTTCGCATGAACGCTATCGACTGGCTCGTGCTCCTCGGGACCATCCTCGGCATCGTGGCCTACGGCACGTGGCGTACACGGCATACCGATAACCTCACTACCTACCTGAAGGGAAACAGCACGACGAAGTGGGGCACGATCGGCCTCTCCGTCATGGCGACCCAAGCGAGCACGATCACCTACCTCTCGCTCCCCGGGGTGGCCTCCGAAAACGGTATCGCCTTCATCCAAAATTATTTTGGTCTGCCGCTCGCCCTCATCGTCGTGTGTGCCGTTTTTCTCCCGATCTATCGGAAGCTCGGGGTGTACACAGCCTACGAATACCTGGGCCAACGTTTCGACCAAAAGACCCGCCTCCTCGGTGCGGGTCTGTTTGTGCTGCAACGCGGTTTGCAGGCGGGCATCACGATCTACGCGCCCGCCATCATTCTCGCGACCGTCCTCGGCTGGCCGCTCGAACTCACCATCGTTTGCACTGGCCTGCTCGCGATTATTTACACGGTCACCGGTGGCAGCGCGGCGGTGCACCTCACGCAGAAATGGCAAATGGCCGTGATCTTCGGCGGTATGGTCACTGCGTTCGTGGTGTTGCTCACGAAGCTTCCTGCTGACGCGCTCCATATTGCTGGTGCGATGGGCAAGCTCAACGCCGTCGATTTCACGCCCGATCCCAAGCTCCGCTACACGGTGTGGACTGGCATCGTCGGCGGCTTTTTCCTCTCGTTGTCCTACTTCGGCACCGACCAATCCCAGGTGCAGCGCTACATTGGTGGGGCGCGCCTGCGCGAGGGTCGCCTCGGTCTGATGTTCAACGCGGTCCTGAAGATCCCGATGCAGTTCTTCATCGTGATCCTCGGCGCGTTACTCTTCGTGTTTTACCAGCTCCAGCCCGGCTCGCCCGTCCTCTTTAACCAAACCGTGTGGCAGCAGCAGATCAACGGTCCTCAAGGCGCCGCGTTCCGTGCCATCGAGGAGAAACACGCCGCGCTGCACGCCGACAAACAGACGAAAATCCGCGCGTGGGTCGCGGCTCACGAGAGCGGCGATGCCCCGGCGGAAGTCGCCGCGCGCGTCGCGCTGACGGCCGCGCAAAAAGCCTCGCTCGCCGTGCGCAATGAAGCGCGCGACACGTTGCAGGCGGCCGACCCCGCCGCCAAGAAGACGAAGGATTCCGACTACGTCTTCATCTCGTTTATTCTGACGCAGCTCCCGCACGGTGTGATCGGACTCCTCCTCGCCGTGATGTTTTCCTCCGCACTCTCGTCGAAAGCCGGCGAACTCAACGCCCTCGGCACGACCTCGACGATCGACCTTTGGCGCCATTTTCGCCCGCTCGCCGCGCACGACGAGGTGCGCAACGTCCGCGTCGCCAAGTGGCTCACCGCCCTGTGGGGATTTTTCGCCATCGGCTTCGCGCTGTTCGTGAGTTCCGCGGAAAATCTCATCGAAGCACTGAACATCGTCGCCTCGATTTTCTATCCCGCGCTGCTCGGTGTATTCGTCGTGGCCTTCTTCCTAAAACACGTGAAGGGCTCCGCAGTCTTCTGGGCCGCCATTGCCGCGCAGAGTGTGGTCCTCGTGATTTTCTTTTTCGGCAAAGCCTACCCCGCTTGGGAAATCGGCTATCTGTGGCTCAATCCCATCGGCTGTGCGGCGTGTGTGCTGTTCAGTCTTGGCCTGCAGATCATGATCGGTGACGAACCCAGAAATTTAACCACGGATGAACACGGCTAGACACGGATTCGATTTTGGCGGACGAAATTTTATTTTCAGGAGATCGCGGCTTTCTAGCCGTGTGCAGCCGTGTCCAGCTGTGGTTAAAAATTTTTATCACGCATGAGTGCCGCGCCCGTCATCTGTTTCGGCCAGCAGCCTTGTGGGTTTTTTCCGCGACGCTTTCTCTATGCGAAATTCGTGACCGCACGGAAACTCCAGGCGGAGATCGGCGGCGAGATTGTGTTCTTCTGCCACGACAGCGACCACGATCCGCGGGAAACCCAGACTACGCTGCGGCACCGGAAAACTGACGTGGCGCTCGCGATGAACTTCGCGTTTGAGCACAAGTTGCAGCGGAAATTTTCTCCGCTGCACCTCAAGCGCATTCCCGCCGGTTGGCGTGAGAATACCGCCCGCCAACTCGGTGCCTACGTGGCGCCGCCCTTGGTTGCAGCGTTCAAGACGAATCCCGCCACGACTGCGGGGGACTTCTGTCTCGAGATGTATCGCCGCATGGGATTGCTCGAAGGCATTCGGGTGGTGCGTTCGAGCGACCCTGCGGTGCGCTTGGCGGCGTGCGCCATCACGGAGTGTTTCGTCGATGTACCGCATCAAGGCGAAATCGTCCGCGCGCGGCTGCTCGACGGCGCGTTGAAGCTCCACGAAGGCGGCGAGGCCTACACGACGCTTCCGTGGGTGCCGTTTACGAAGGTGCAGGTGAGCCCCACGCGCGATTCGCGTCTGGGCTGGATGCAGTCGGTGATCCACTGCACCCACTACATTGCCGGAATGGGTGAACAGGCCTACTTGAATAAAGCGGACGCACCCGACATTACGTTCGTCACTCGCGACCCCATTGACCGCTCCGATGAAGCCTACGCCGAAATCTCCTCCCGCTGACAGCCCCCTCCTCCTCGCCTTTGGCGCGCATCCCGATGATATCGAATTTGGTTGTGGTGGGGTGATCGCCCGCGAAACGCAGGCAGGGCATGCCGCGCACTTTATCGTCTGCTCACGCGGCGAAGCCGGCACGCATGGCACCCCGGCGCAACGCACGGCCGAGGCGAAAAAAGCGGCGGCGCTCCTCGGCGCCACGCTCGAGTTCGTCGAACTGGGCGGCGATGCGCACATGGAGCATCGGCTCGCCCATGTGCTGGCATTTGCCGCGATCATCCGCCGGGTGCGGCCGCGGATTGTGCTGGCACCGACGATCGTCGAAAACCAACACCCCGACCACGTGGTCGTCGGCCGCATGGTGCGGGATGCCGCGCGTCTCGCCCGCTACGGCGGCGTAGCTGAATTGATTAAGCTCAAGCCGCACGCGATCGAGCAGTTGATGTTTTACGCGGTGACCGTCGAAGCCGAACCCGCCGATCGTTCGGCGATGTTGATGGATGTATCCGACCCCGACGTGATCGCGGCGTGGACGGCGTCGATGGACGCCCACGCCTCGCAGGCGAAGACGCGGCGCTACGTCGGCTTACACCTGGCGCGCGCCAAGATGCATGGCGTCCGTGGCGGTGCCGGCCACGCGATCCAGCTTTTCCCCAACGACCCGCTCGTGTGCAGTTCGCTCGCGTCGCTCGGTCGCGGAGCTCGGCAATTCTGATATGGCCGCCCACCGCCCGCTGAAAATCGGCATCACCTGCTACCCCTCGGTAGGCGGCAGCGGAATCTTGGCCTCGGCGCTCGGCGTGGAACTTGCGGAGCGCGGCCACGAGGTGCACTTCATCAGTTATGGCCGGCCGTTTCGCCTCCCCGCGAAAGCGCCGCGGTTATTTTTCCATCCAGTCGTGATCAACGACTACGGCCTCTTCAAATACCCCGACTACACGCTGCCGCTCTCCGTGAAGATGGCCGAGGTCAGCCGCGACTACGGGCTCGACGTATTGCACGTCCATTACGCGGTGCCGCACGCCACGGCGGCGATCCTCGCGCGCTCGATGCTGCCGGCGGGGAAGAAACCGCGGGTCGTCACGACGCTCCACGGCACCGACACCACGCTGCTCGGTCGCGACGCCGGTTACGGTCCGGCGATCAGCCATGCGCTCGCGCAGTCCGACGCGGTGACGACGGTTTCGGAATTTTTGCGCCGTGAAACCGAGCGGCTGCTGAGCGTGAAGCGTCCGATCGACGTCATTCATAATTTCTTCGACCCGAAGAAACCCACGCGTTCGCGCGCCGCCGTGCGTCGCGAACTTGGGCTGGGCAAAGAGACGATGATCTTGCACGCCTCCAATTTGCGTGCGCCCAAACGCATCGATCTTCTCTTGGAAGCCGTCGCGCGGGTGCGTCCGGCCGAGGCATTCAAGCTGGTGATCCTCGCGGGCGGAGATTTCGCGCCCTTCGAAGATGACGTGCGGCGGCTGGACCTGGGTGACCGGATCGTTTTGCGGCAAAACGTGGCGGAGATTGAGGACTACTTTCAGGCAGCCGACGTCGGCTTGTTCACGTCGGAGTCGGAGAGTTTTTGCCTGAGTATTTTGGAAGCGATGAACTTTGGTTGTCCCAGTGTGGCGACCGCCGTGGGCGGCATTCCCGAAGTCGTCGAGAACGGCAAGTCTGGCCTGCTCGTGCCCTTCGGTGATGCGGACGGCCTTGCGCGCGCGCTGGAGTCGTTGATCGCCAATCCCGCGCGCCTGCGTGCCATGGGCCAGGCTGCGAAGCAGCGTGCTCGCGCGCTGTTTTCCGCGGCCAAGATTGTGCCGCGCTACGAAGCGCTCTACCGCCGCGTGTGTGCGGAGCGAGGTGGCTGCGAGGGATGACGCGTGCGGGCGGGTGGAGCGCGGTGCCCCAGGCTGCGGTCTGCATCGATCACGATGCGCGCGCGCTCGGAGCGTAGCCATGCAGTCACGATAGCGACCGGAAGTCGCTCGCGACGTGCGAAAACGAAAAAGGGCCGGTCAGAGACCGGCCCTGCTGCAAATCAGAACGAGGTGAGCTCGGCTTAGACCTCGTAGGCTGGGAGCACCTTGTCCACCCGGACCTTTTCGAGGCGGGCGAAGACGGGCACGCCGCCATCGTGAGGCAACACGATTTCACCCTGAATCAGGGGCTGGGCGTAGCGGATGAACTGGGCGTTCATGCTGGTGCCGTCCTCATTGATCCACTCGCGGGGGAGTTTTTTAATCGAGTTGGCGACCTCGCTGAGGGGCGCGAGTCCGGTCTCGCAGGAATAGGCTTCTTTGTCGCCGCGCAGGAGGGTGACCATCTTGTCGGTCTCACCGGCGATGGCGGCTTCCACGGCGGCTTCGCCAGCCATGAAGGCTTCGTCGGCATCGGTCTTGGACGCGGAGTGGGCGGCGCAGCGTTGGAGCAGGCCGGGTTTCGCGACGCGGACCTTGGCGCCCGGAATATTGGCGCCGATGATTTCAGCGAGGGCGTCGCCGGCACCACCGAGCTGGGCGTGACCGAAGGCATCCGTGGCGGAGTTGGCGGCCACGTAATTGCCGTTCTCATCGACGAGGCCCTCGGCGACGACGATTTGGCAGAATTTCTCGCGCTTGAGGATGCGCTTTACGTCTTCTATGCACTTGGTCTGATCGAAGGGGATCTCGGGAAGGTAGATGAGGTGGGGCGGATCTTGCGGGTGATCCTTGCGCTTGGCGAGGGCAGCTCCGGCGGCGATCCAGCCGGCGCTGCGACCCATGACCTCGATGATGGAAACGAGATCGCCCTGACCCATGGCCTCGTTGTCGGCGGCGACTTCGCGGACGCTGGTGGCGATGTATTTGATGGCGCTGGCGTAGCCGGGGCAGTGGTCGGTGCCGGGCAGGTCGTTATCGATGGTCTTGGGCACGCCGATCACGCGGAGCTCGTAGCCTTGGGCCTGGGCGAGCTTGGAGATTTTGTCGGCGGTGTCTTGGGAGTCGTTGCCACCGATGTAGAAGAAGTAACGGATGTTGTGGGCCTTGAAGACCTCGAGGACGCGATCAAAGTCGGCCTGTTTCTTGAGTTTGAAACGGCAGGTGCCCAGAGCGGCGCCTGGCGTGTATTTGAGCGCGCGGATCTGCTGTTGAGACTCCGAAGCGAGATCGATCAGGTCCTCGTGGAGGATGCCGAGCACGCCGTTCAGCGTGCCGTAGATCTCTTCGATGCATTCATGGTTCAACGCTTCCGCGATGAGGCCCGCGACGCTGGCGTTGATAACAGAGGTGGGGCCGCCGGACTGGCCTACCAAGACATTTCCTACGAGTTCAGCCATGACAGTTATTGATAAAGGATTGAAGAGAACGTGAGCGGTGAAGAAAGCGTAGCGGCTCTGGGGGATGCAAACTCAAATTTCCCGATGACGGGGACTGTCCTGATTCGAGGACCGTGAGAGCCACTGGTGGGAGCGGCGTCTTTTGTCGGGGAGAAAAGCGGGCACCGGGGACGTGCTGGCGCACCGCTGGGTGGGCTAAGCCGTGGCGATGCCGCTGAGGGCTACGCGTTGAGAGCGGAGAGAGCGATCATCAGAACTGAAGGCCGCGCGACCACGCGTGGATACTTGATTCACCGTGGGGTCGGGCTCTTGGCTCTCGAAGGAATCTCTGCGGCCTAGAGCAACCGGCCTGGTCGATAGTCCGCCGCGCCCTTATGTTTGCGGGCGAGCGGCTTGACGCCTTCGACGAAGGCATCGACCTGATGGGGCGCAGCGCCGACGAAACGGGCGTTTTCCGAAAGAATGGCGACGAGGGCTTTCTTGCCGAGGCCGAGACGTTTGTCGCCGGCGAGACGGGAGAGCAGATCGGCGTCGCCTCCGGAGCGCAGAGCCCTGGCGGCGGCGAGGGCGTGTTCCTTGATGGCTTCATGGGCGGTTTCGCGACCGGCGCCACGCTTGACGGCTTCCATGAGAATCGTGGTCGTCGCGAGGAAGGGGAGGTTGCGCTCGTTTTCGACGGCGATGGCGGCCGGGAAGGCCTCCATTTGGCGCAGCACGGTGAGGTAAGTTTCGAGCAGGCCGTCGATCGCGAAAAACGCGTCCGGCAGCGCAATCCGCCGCACGACGGAGCAGGAGACGTCGCCCTCGTTCCATTGGTGGCCGGCGAGTGCGCCGGTCATCGTCACGTAACCGGAGAGGATCGTGGAAAATCCGCAGATGCGCTCGCAGTTGCGGGCGTTGACCTTGTGCGGCATGGCCGACGAACCGACCTGGCCGGGCTGAAAGCCCTCGGTGACCAAGCCGGCACCTGCCATGAGGCGGAGGGTTGTGGCGAAACTCGCGGCCGCGGCGCCGAGCTGGTGCAACGCCGTGACGACCTCAAAATCGAGGCTGCGCGGGTAGACTTGGCCCACGGCGCCGAGCGAGGCGTGGAAACCGAGATGTTTGATCACGCGAGACTCGAGCTGGTCGACCTTGGCGTTGTCGTTGCCGAGGAGGGTGAGCTGATCGAGTTGCGTACCCACGGCGCCCTTGAGGCCGCGGACGGGGTAACGTTCGAGGAGCTCCTCGATGCGGGCGAAGGCGATCTGCAGCTCTTGACCGAACATCGCGAGGCGCTTGCCGAGGGTGGTGGGTTGCGCGGGGACGTTGTGGGTGCGGCCGGTGATCATCAGGTCGCGGTGGGCCGCGGCCTGCGTGGCGAGCGCGAGGAGCGCGGCGGCGGTCTTAAAGCGGACGAGTTTGAGGGCGCTGAAAATTTGGAGTTGCTCGACGTTTTCCGTGAGGTCGCGGCTGGTGAGCCCGAGGTGAATGAACTGGCGGTTCGCGAGCTCGGAAAATTCCTCGATGCGCGCTTTTACGTCGTGGAGAGTGATGCGTTCGCGTTGCGCGATGGCGGCGAGATCGATGGTGGATTTGACGCGCTCGTAGTCCTTGATGGCGTCGGCGGGGATCGCCACGCCGAGATCCCGCTGGGCCTTCATCACGGCGATCCAGAAATCACGTTCGAGGCCGACGCGGCCGTGCTGCGACCAGATGGCCTTCATGTCGCCTGAGGCGTAGCGCTCGGCGAGGACGTTAGGGATGGCGGCGGAGGAGGCGGATTCGTTGGAAGCGTTCACGGGAAAAAGGGCTGAGTAAGCGGTCGCGCGGAAGGTTGGCGACGGGAAAAACGGGCGGCGCGCGGCAGGGGTGGGGCGGAGTTTTTACCAGCCACGGACGGTGCGAACACGATCTTGGCCGTTACCCGCGGTTAAATGAATGGCCCCACGTTTCAACGCCCCTACGCCGCCAGACAGCGCACGGCCAACTCGCGGAGGACTTCTTCCTGCTCGTGGGGGCGCTGGACGATGGCTTCGAAGGCGAAGAGGAAATCCTGCTGATTGTCGATCAGCCGGCGCAGGGTCGGGAGCTTGGCGCCGCTGGCGAGTTTACCGACATACCACGCGTTTTGGCTGAAGAGATTGTAGGAACTCTTTTCCGTCGCCCCGACGAACTTCGCGCCGTGGCTCGCTTGGGCTTTCGGCATGCCGTCGAGGCCGCGGGGGCCCAGACGGCAATCGCCGGCGTCGATCAGCGCGCGGACTTGGAGTAAAATGCGGTTGCGATTTTGCAGGGCGCTGATGACGGGGCGCGCGTCGCCACCCGTGAAAAAATGCCGGCGCAGTGCGGCGAGTGTCCATTGCAGATCGCCGCTGAAAAATGCCTCCGCCGCTTCGAAGAAATCGCCCTCGGCGGTGTTGGCGGTGAGCTCGGCGACGTCGATTTCTGCGATGGCCGCGCCGTCCTTGGCGTGGGTGGCGAGCTTGCGGGTTTCCTCGACGAGGAGGCGGGTGTTGGCGCCGACTTTGGCGAGGAGCAATTCAATGGCGCCGGGAGCGAAGGTTGCGTTGAGCGAGCGCGCCTCGGCGAGCACGACCCCGGCGAGGGCGGCGGCGGCGTTGTCACCATCGCCACCGGCGAGGGCGTAGTCGGCGTTTTTCTCGCACCACTTGGGAAACGAGCGGCGTTTGTCGATGGGCGCGGCGGTGATCAGGACGGCGGTTTCGTCGGGATTCAGCGACTCGAGGATCTGTTGCAGATCTTCGACGAGCTTGAGGGTGCTTTCGGCGCGGCCGGTGACGGTGTCGGCCAGAAAATTGATATCCTTGAACCACACGACGCGCTTGCCGCCGAACATCGAGACCGTCTGCACGCTCTCGCGGAAACGATTCACCGCGGCCTCGACTTCGCCGACGTTGCCGGAGAAACCGCTGATGACTTCGCGGGCATACTCGTCGGTGACCTCGGCGGCCAAGGCGTCGAAACGTTCCTTGCCGAGGCGGCCGACGAGAAAATCGTCGGAGCCGCCGACAAAGGTGAATGTTTTCGCGGGCGTCATGGATCGGGGGATTTGGTCGGGAAGCGGCGGCGGGCGCACGAAAAAAATCGCCACGCGCCGGTCCCGGCCCGAAGCTCTGAGTTGAATTCGTGATGGTTTCTCCTGAAAACTCCGACCTCTGCGCTGCCGACTCGCCCTCGTGGACGCGCGATTTACTGCTCCTGACGCTCGCGTTTGGGGCCTTGTTTTTCTTTCGCTTGGGGAGTTATCCGTTGAGCAATCCCGACGAAGGGCGCTACGCGGAGATCCCGCGCGAGATGGTGGCGAGTGGGGACTATGTGACGCCGCGGCTCAATGGCGTGGTTTATTTTGAGAAGCCGCCGCTGGTGTATTGGACGACGGCGGTGTGCCTAAAACTCTTCGGGCCGAGCGAATGGTCGATGCGGGCGACGCCGGCGTTGTTTGCGCTCGCGGGGGTGTTGCTCACCTACGCAGCGGGGCGACGGTTGCATGGACGGGAGGCGGGGTTGCTGGCGGCGGCGGTACTCGGGACGTCGATCCTTTGGTTCGTTATCGCGAGGATTATGCTGCTCGACATGGCGGTGTCGGTGTTGATGAGCGCGACGCTGTTTTGTTTTATTCTGGGCGTGCGCGAAGCCCCGGGTGTGCGGCGGCGGTGGTGGTTCTACGGGCTCTACGCCAGTGCGGCGCTGGCCACGCTGACGAAAGGGCTCATCGGATTTCTCGTCACGGGTGCGGTGATGTTCTTGTGGCTGCTGATTTTCAACCAGTGGAAACGGCTGCGGCCGCTGCATCTGCCGAGTGGAATCGCGCTGTTTCTTTTGATCGCGGCGCCATGGCACCTCTTGGCGGCGCAGGCTAACGAGACGTGGGCGCACCGCTATTTTGTCTATGAACACTGGGAGCGCTTTACTACGCCGGCGGCATCGCGTCCGGGGGCGTGGCATTATTTCATCTGGATTGTGCTGGCGGGGCTGATCCCGTGGACGGGGTTTTTGTGGTCGGCGGTGCGCGCCGCGGTGCGCGGCGGTTGGGCGAAGAAAAATGAACATGCCGATGCGTGGTTCTTCGTGGTCTGGATCGCATTCATCTTTTTGTTTTTCTCCAAGTCTCACTCCAAGCTCGCGCCCTACATCGTCCCGATTTTCCCGGCGCTCGCGGTGGTGATCGGCGGATGGTTGGCGCCGGCGTTGCGGGCCGAAGACGGTGCGAAGCGGATGCGGGTCGGGCTCGGCGGGTTTGCCATTTTCTGCGGCTTGTTGGCGCTCGCGTTGTGTGTGGTGGTGATGCACCCGGCGCTCGTGCGGATGTCCAGCGAGCAGGCCCTCGCGCTGCAGATCCCCGCGTTCACGATGGCAGGGGTGCTGCTGAGCGGGGGGATTTTCACGCTGTGGCTGGCGAAGGTGCGCGGGGTGCGCGCGGCGGTGACGGGGCTCGTGACGACCATGGTGCTGTTTTTTCTGATCCTGACATTCGCCGCGCCCCATATCTCTAAGCCCGGCACTCGGGCGCTCGCGGAGATGGTCACGGCGCGGGCGAAACCCGGTGACCGCGTGCTGCACTACCACGAGTTTTTCCACGACTTCACGTTTTACGCGCGGCGCGTGGTGGATGTCGTGGCGTTCAAGGGTGAACTCGAGCTGGAGGAGGATGCCGTGGCGCGGGCGAGTGGGCGCTTTATGGACGAGCCGAAATTTCGCGAGCTTTGGGCGGGCAGTGGTCGGGTGTGGGCCGTGGCGCGGAAGAAAGATCTCAAACCCCTCTTCGGCGACGCGACATTTCGTTATCATATGATCGGGGAAACCCGGGATCACAGCTTGTTTAGCAATCAACCCTAGTATGTCCGCCTTTGTTGCCACCGCCGCCACGCCGTATCTGCCGCTGACGCGCCCGACGATCGACGAGGAGACGATCGCGGGCGTCGTGGACGTGCTACGTTCCGGCTGGATTACGTCGGGGCCGAACGTGAAGGCGTTGGAGGCGAAACTTTCCGAGTATTGCGGCGGGCGGCCGGTGCGCGTGTTCAACTCCGGAACCTGCACGATGGAAATCGCGTTGCGCATCGCGGGGGTCGGCCCGGGGCACGAGGTCATCACGACGCCGCTCTCGTGGGTGGCGACGAGCCATGTGATCCTCGCAGTCGGCGCGCGGCCGGTGTTTGTCGACATCGATCCGGTGACGCGGAACATCGATGTGAACCGTATCGAGGCGGCGATTACGCCGGCGACGCGGGCGATCATGCCGGTCGATCTCGCGGGTCTGCCGGTGGATCGCGCCCCGCTCTACGCCATCGCGAAAAAACACCACCTGCGGGTAGTGGAAGACGCCGCGCAGTCCTACGGCACGACATGGAACGGGAAACGCATCGGTGCCATCGGCGACTTGGTGTCGTTTAGTTTTCATCCCAATAAAAACGTCACGACGATCGAAGGCGGCGCGCTCGTCATGAACACCGAGGTCGAAGCCAAGCTGGCCGAACAATACCGATTGCAGGGTGTGGTGCGGTCGGGTTTCGACGGCATGGAGGTCGAGATCGTCGGCGGAAAATTTAACCTCACGGATGTCGCCGCACGGGTGGGGCTCGGGCAGTTGCCGCGCATCGACGAATTCAATGGGAAACGCCGCGAACTCGCCCGCGCTTATTTTGAGTTGTTTGCGCGGCCGGCGGTGTGCGCCTTGGGGTGGGGGCTCCCCGTGGCAGATTTTCAGCAAACGAACTGGCACATGTTTCAAGTCGTGCTACCCGAGGCGCGTCTCACAATTAAGCGGGCGGAGGTGATGGCCAAGCTCCACGCCGCCGGCATCGGCACGGGCGTGCATTATCCGGCGATCCATCTCTTTGCGGTCTACCGTCGTCTCGGTTGGAAGGACGGAGACTTTCCGTTGGCGGAGGCGATCTGTCGCTCGATTCTGACGCTCCCACTTTTCCCGACGATGACTCGCGCTGATGCGGAACGGGTGGTCGACACGCTGGCCGAGATTGTGTCGGCGCACTTGCACCCATGACGGCACCGACCAAGCCAACCTATACCCTGCAAGCGGGCTCCTCCCTCAAGCCCTGAGCGGGCTCGTCGAGCGACGCCCCTACGCCTTATTCCATGAGTGCCACCCCGACCATTCTGCTTTCGATTGTCATCCCGGTTTACAATGAGGAGTTGAATCTCCCCACGCTCTTCGCGCGCCTCTATCCGGTGCTCGATGCGCTGGGTCGGCGCTACGAGATCGTCTTCACCAACGATGGTAGCGCGGACCGCTCCTTCGCATTATTGCAGGCGCAACATGCGGCACGACCCGACGTGACGCGGGTGATCGATTTTAACAGCAACTACGGTCAGCACATGGCGATCATGGCGGCGTTTGAGCGGGTGCGCGGTGAGGTGATCGTGACCCTGGATGCGGATCTGCAGAATCCGCCTGAGGAAATCCCCAAGCTGCTCGAAAAAATCGCTGCGGGGCACGATTACGTGGGAGGCTTTCGGATCAACCGCCAGGATTCGCTCTTTCGCACCTGCGCGTCGCGCTTGATCAACTTCGTGCGCGAAAAGACCACGAGCATCGAAATGACTGACCAAGGGTGCATGCTCCGCGCCTACAAGCGTGAGATCGTTGAGGCCATCGTGAGGAGCGGTGCGATCAATACGTTTATTCCCGCGCTCGCCTACAGCTTCTCGGGCAATCCCGCAGAAGTCGGTGTGAAGCACGAAGAGCGGCACGCGGGTGTGTCGAACTACTCGTTCTACAGTCTGATTCGCCTGAACTTCGATTTGATCACGGGCTTCTCTTTGGCGCCGCTGCAGTATTTCACGATGTTCGCCGGACTGAGTGCGTCCGGAAGTTTCTTGCTCGTGCTGATTCTGGCCTATCGTCGGCTCTTCCTCGGGGCGGAAGCGGAAGGAATCTTCACGTTGTTCGGGATTCTGTTCTTCCTGTTGAGCGTGGCGATGATCGGCATCGGACTGATCGGTGAATACGTCGGCCGCACCTACCAAGTCGTGCGTGCGCGCCAGCGCTACTACGTGCGGGAAACGTTGGAGACGAAGAGCGAGGGTTCCCAGTGAGATCATGAATTATGCCGTCGTTTACACCAAGCAGGCGCAGACCGAGTTGCTGAGGTTTCCCGATAAGATTTAGCGGCAACTCGCGACCAAGATTTCGCGTCTGCAGCACGGCTTCACTGGCGATATCAAAAAACTGCAGGCCACGGACAACGTCTATCGTCTTCGGTCGGGGGATTTCAGGATTCTGTTTGAAGTCGAAGGATCAACCGTTGTTATCCGCACCATCCGTGATCGAAAGGAAGCCTATGAATAAGCCCGCCCTAAAAGAAACCCTCTCGCAGATTCAGCGGCAGCGCGGAGCGCTTGCCAAGGTGCGGGCTGAAGCTGAGGACTTGGAAGACTACCTCGCCGTTTTGGAGGCCCGCGCGAGAGATACTGGCGAACGGCTACCGATGGCCGCCGTGCATCGCCGGGTCGCGGGGGCGCGGCGTTCCGGTGCGGTTGCCGTGAAGTGAGCGCCAAACCCCGGATCCTGTTTTTCGGTTATAGCGAAGTCGGCTATTCGTGTTTGTCACTGCTCTTGGAGCGCGGAGACCACGTCGTGGCGCTCATCACCCACGAAGATAATCCCCACGAGAAGATCTGGTTCAAGACGCCGGCGGTGGCTGCCCGCGAAAAAGGAATTCCTGTTTTCACGCCGGAGTCGGTCAACACTCCTGAGTGGCGGGAAAAAATCGCGGCGCTCCGGCCCGATCTAATTCTATCGGTTTACTACCGGCACATGATTGGGACCAAGCTCCTCGCCCTCCCGCCGCTCGGAGCGTGGAACCTGCACGGTTCGCTCCTGCCGAAATACCGCGGTCGCGCGCCCATCAATTGGGCGGTGCTCCACGGCGAAGCGCGCATCGGCATGACGCTGCACCGCATGGTTAAGTCGGCCGACGCGGGAGCGATCGTCGATCAGGACGGCGCGGACATCGGCCCGCGCGACACTGCGGAGCAGGCGTTTCGCAAAGTGCTTCCCTGCGCGCGTCGCGTGCTCGCTCGGCAGATCGATGCGCTGCTCGCCGGCATGGCGACGGAAACGCCGCAGGACGAGGCTCAGGCGAGCTATTTTGGCGGGAGAAAACCTGAGGACGGGCGGATTGTTTGGACGCAGACCTCGCGGCAGATTTTTAATCTGGTCCGCGCGGTGACGGATCCGTACCCCGGGGCGTTCGCGGAGATCGGTGGGGCGCGTTTGATGGTATGGTGGGCGGAGATGGATACGCCGGCGGCGCACGCGATGGCGGGCCGGGCGGCGGCGGCGGGAGCGGTGTTGTCGCTCGTTCCGCTGGTCGTGGCGACGGGTGATGGAGCGATCGAATTGACGAAGACGGAGTGGCGGGGCGGGACGGCGCCGGCGGACTGGCAAGCCGGACAAAGGCTCGCCTAGTCGAAACGTTTCCTTCCAAGTTCAGGTTCAAATCACACCTCATGCCCCTTAAAGTTCTCATTCTCGGCGCCAACGGATTCATCGGCAGCTCGCTCACGCGGGCCATTCTCAAACAGAAAGATTGGGCGGTCTACGGCATGGACATTGGCTCCCATAAATTGGAAGACAGCTTGGGTAATCCGCGCTTCAAGTTCGTCGAGGGCGATATCACGATCAACAAGGAGTATATCGAGTATCACGTGAAGAAATGCGACGCGGTCATCCCGCTGGTCGCGATCGCAAATCCGATCCAATATGTGAAGGACCCGTTGCGCGTCTTCGAACTCGATTTCGAGGCTAACCTCGCGGTCGTCCGCTACTGCGCGAAATACAAGAAACGCATTATCTTTCCGTCCACCTCCGAAGTTTACGGCATGAGCGCGGACGCCAAGCTCGACGAAGCAACGACGAGTCTCGTCTACGGACCGATCGAGCGGCAGCGCTGGATCTACGCGTGCTCGAAGCAGCTGCTGGACCGCGTGATTTATGCCTATGGCGTGCGCGACAACGTGGATTACACGCTGTTCCGTCCCTTCAACTGGATTGGTCCGCAGCTCGACGATGTGATGGAGCCGAAGGAGGGCAGCTCGCGGTTGTTTACGCAGTTTATCTCGAACGTGATTTTCAAGAAGCCGCTGCAGCTCGTGGACGGTGGCAAACAGAGCCGTTCGTTTACCTTCATCGATGACGGCGTCGACGCGCTGCTGCGCATTATTGAGAACAAAAACGGCTGTGCCTCACGGCAGATTTTCAACATCGGCAATCCGCGCAACGACGTGAGCGTGGCGGAGCTCGCGAAGATGATCATCACAGCGTTCAAGGATTATCCGGACTACGCGGAGCATGTGCAGGCGGCCAAGACGGTGGTCGTGCCGTCGGGAAAATATTTCGGGAAATATTATCAGGATATCCAGAAGCGCGTGCCCTCGATCGCGGCGGCGAAGAAACACCTCGGGTGGACGCCGAAGGTGGGATTGAAGAAGGCGATCACGCTGACGCTGGATTATCACCTCGCGCACAAGGATTATCAGCTGGAGTGAGTGAGCCGCGAGGCAGGAGCCCGCTGGCGCGCGATCT
>Ga0209550_10000327_pt1 | contig 42854 bp, 49 predicted proteins | sample LauGreSuBDMM15SN_2_FD_187567 | JGI IMG/M metagenome (GOLD analysis project Ga0209550, IMG submission 187567) | Freshwater lake microbial communities from Lake Michigan, USA - Su13.BD.MM15.SN (SPAdes) (version 5) | ecosystem: Environmental > Aquatic > Freshwater > Lake | place: Lake Michigan...
CTGTTCCGTGTGATTTCTACAAACCCATCTATTTCCTTTTTTTTTTCAATTTTTTCATTTTTTCATACTTTTTTTGGAAAACTTAATTTTTCTTGTGCTTTTGGCTTTACTATAAAGGTAAATATAATATAAAACAAATTATACGCGACGCCTACGACTACGACCTTTACCGAGAGGCGGAGACCGATGTGAACGCGAATAAGGCTCGCTTCTACGCTCTCTTCTACGCACAGTTTTGTATCTTTCGGAAGACTTTGCTGGTACAGAAGGCCTTGGTTGCGGTTTAGGTTGTAAATCTTCCATAATTTCCTCAAATTTTTTCAAGATAAGCTTTTGAGCTAACACTATATAGTTCATTTTACTATTTATCGATTCGTAATTTTCCTTGTACAATGTAGGCAAAGATTCTAATAATTTATTCATAACCATTTGTTTTACCTCTTCTTCTGATCCATTAAACTCTGTGACATGACGCAAAAATCTGGGATTAATAAAAAATTTATTGGTGTTTTCAGAGTTTTTTGAAAATTCAATACCTTTATCTTCGGATGCGTGTTTCATCGCAGATTTTAATTGCCACGCACCAAGTCTTGGATTTTTAACAGAGTTTGTTATTTTAGCAATATTATAGTAAAGAGAATGTAAAAAATCTAAACGAATATCATATTCATCGTCTACATCCATTAGACCATCTTCGTCTCTTATAGCAATGAGCATCTCGTCTCTTTCTCGAACAGTTTTCTTTATTGCGTTTCTTATATATGTTGCAAAATTCGCAAGATATTTTCTCGTTCCGTCCTTTTCCATGTCTTCAATACTAAAGACGCCAAATTTCATTTTTAACAATTGAGCATCACTTAACTTGCTTATTTTAGGACCCCCAATTTTTTCAAAATCGATCAAATAAGGCATTATTTTATCTTTTAAATTATACATAAGTAATCATTATATTACTATTCTGGGTCTATTTTCGAATCCATTGCTGTATCCATTTCCATATCGATTCCAGAATCTGAAAAAATTTTTCTCACCGTTTTACCAGATTCACCTGTTATTTCAACAAGCATTCCTTTAATTTTGCTAACAGAATCAATGGCTGGTTCAGAAAACATCCAAACACATATAGTCATAAATGTATAAAAAGAGACATATAAAGCAAAAAAATTTATCTGAATGTTGTAAAATGTCAATATTTGAATTAAACTATATACAAAAACAAATAATGATAATAGTGCGACTAAAAACATATAGTATCTAAATATTAAAACCGGCGGCAGCGGCGGCAGCGGCAGGTTTATCATATTTATAAATGGGGAGTTCAAAATTCTGTTTATCGAAATTCTGTTTAAATTTTCTAGTTTTATCTATAGATTTTGATTTTCTAGATGATCTCCTTGATTTTCTAGGTGTCCTTGATTTTCTCCTTGATTTTCTGGGTGTAGTTGATTTTCTCTTTGATTTTCTGGATCTCCTGGATTTTCTGAAAGATTTTTCAGATTTAGACCTAGGTTTAAAATCGTCTTTTATTTCATCCAAATCATTTTTTATTTCATCCAAATCATTTTTTATTTCATTTAAATCTAAATCTCGTTTTGGAATATCTGGTGTTTTTTCAATAAAATCATCTACCATATACATAAATGCGTAGGGAGTAAGATATTTTCTATCTACATTTGTTTTCGCTTTCTGATATAATTCATTAAAATATCTTTCGGTGTCTTCAAATACTTTATCCTTTACGATAATACCGTTTTTAATACCTTCTTCGACAATTTCATGTGTTTTACGAGGAATTTCTATACACAACCCAGAATATAAATACTCAAAAATAGTAAGTAAATCATCAAACATTTCAACACAACTATCATTTTTCGATAAGAAATATTCGAGCAAATTATATGAAATATCTTTTCTGATATCTTGGATCAAAAGATGGAAAAATGAGTAAAGTACTGGGGTGGTCGTGACATATACATCTTCGGCTTTAAAAACAGAATAAAATAATTCATTGTCCGAATAAAGAAGTGTCTCATAATAACTTAAAAGACTCAGATAACTCATAATAACTAAATTATTCATATATTCGTTAGAAGTTACGACTATTGGTGTATTGTAAAATATACAAATGTAATAATTTAAAGCGGGCATTTGAGTATAAGAAACAGTTTGTCCACCTCCGCCAACTGTGTCAGATGCTGGTTCATTTATTTTAAACATTTCCGTTATAAATTTTTCTAAATCAACCGGTTCTAATTTTGGTATTTCAATGTCTCTCAAGGCATTCGTCATTGTTCTTAACCTAGTAACCATAACTTCATCTGTTGTATTTATATAATCTATTAATTTATCTGCGCTACAAGTAAATTTGAATAAATCTGTAACCCTTCCGGTGCTATTTTGACTTGATATGGAGAACTCGAATTTATAATCTTCTTCTTCATTAACGACAGAAATGGCGAGATAATGATAATCTCTTTCATCCAATGAAAAATCCAATCTCACTATTAAAGGTTGTGTAGGGCTTATTCTTAAAAGAGAATATTGAAATCCAGAAGCCGAAGGTTCCTCTAATTCATTCGCAGTTCGTAATCTTGAATTATAAATACATAAAATATTCATTGCGTCTTCGGGAGAGTAATAAATTGATGATATTATTTCTTTTTCGCAATTATAAATAGGTTTTTCTTGGTCCGTTGAATACTCTCCTGTCACCGGATCTTCTATCGCATCACTTTCTTTGTTAAATTCCATTATCTCAAAATTTTTTATATATTCTATACATTTATCTACTAAATCGTTGTTAGCGGGTGTTTCTTCTATTAAAAAACCACCGGAGATTTTTGCTGCGTGTGCCAATTTTGGGAAAATCTTGTATAAAAATTCGGGGTTTGTGTTTACCAACGATACAATTACATCGCCTATGTCTAAATTAATTGTTTCTATTTCTTCACCAGGAGCTGTTCCACCATAATATTTTTTCTTCTTTTTCGGTTGTTCTAATACCACGTTGTTTTCATAGACGATATCTCCTGTAAATGGATTAGGAATATCATGGTCTTTAAAAGAACCGGGTATTTGTTCTGGTGGTTTGGTGACCGGTTTAAATAATACAAAACAAGGAACTTGTACACACTGTAGTATAGCAGGTATATCATTAGTAACACAATGAGAAAATAAAACTCTGTCTATTGTTACCAATACCATTCTAGTAACATTAAAAACATTTCTTGTATCTATTCCAAAAACTTTTTCGGCGCCATTCAAACCTTCGTCGGCTAATCTAAAAACATCAAGAACAACTTTATTTGAATTAACCAATTTACATATACCTCCCTGTAAACCGTCGCCACCTCTTTTTTTTGTAAAAGATAATTTTGTAATCCAATTTAATTCGTCATCATCGAATACCATGTTAGTAAATATACCACCTTCTCCATAAAAACTTGCTGGGTTCTGTTCTCCCTGAGTTATTTTTGTTATGTCTCCGGGTTTTATTAGTTGATTATTATTACCTGTAATTTTATCAACAACAATTTCACTAATTTTCGGAACATTTGTTGGATGTGTTTTTTCGTCATTCAATCTACAATTAATAGTCGATTCTATTTTAATATTTTCGGGTATATTGCCGTAATTTACCCTTGCTCGTATGAATTTTTTTTCATCGACACTACAACAAGATATTTGTTCAAAATTAATATCAAACACATTGTCAAACCCGGTTTCAAGAGAAGTAAATGCGGTTTCTTCTTCAGATGTTTTTCCTGTTGCCAAATATTTTCTCGAAGATTTAATCATTGTTTCGTAATAAACATTATCACGGCCATAATATCCTGCGGCTTTACCGGGATCAACTGGATTACATTTACCTTTCGCTGGATCAGAAATTCCTTCCTTTGTTACTATATAAGCAAATGGACAGTCTTCTGGTTCTGTAAGTAATATTTTTTTTAAATTTCCATTCATCGTATCAACCAAAAGGTTAATTTTTTTTGTTCCAGGATCTATATAATCAGAAAAATATTCTCTTAATGTTTTTTTAATTTCTAGTGTTTCAGGGCTCCCAGCTACACCCAACGTTTTTGTAATTTTTATAGGGGGATCTTCCACGGAACCGCTTTCTAGTATTTTTCTTTTCATAGACAATAATAAAGCATATGCTTCAATATCCCCTGTCAGGGCAGGGAGACTGCCTTTCGTGCTCACTTTACAACAAGAAAAATTTGCTCCGGATAATCTGTAATCTACATCTGCGCTGGCATATAAATTATTTTGAAGCATAGAAAATCCAAGCAAATTTTTATAAATTTTATTACTACCCATTGGCGTTCTTTTAATGATATCTTTAGCAATACAAGACGGCAATGACCCAAAATCGTGAAGACTATCTATAATTGGTAATTGTTGTAAACAAAGATTTTCTCCTTCTTCCACTGTTTGTGTTTCACTCACAATATAGTCATTTAAAACATCTTTACACATATTACTATTATCTAAAAAACTTTTCAAATACGTATTGTAAGCATCTTCATCTTCATTTGCTAATATATATAAAGTTTTGAGTATTTCCATCGCATTTTTTACGCTACTATAATCAGTAAAATTAATATCGAGATTAACGTCGGCGATTGTCGCACTTTTTTTAGGCTTCTTTGGCATATAATATATTAACATTTAAATATTATAGGGTTCGCCGAAATTTTATCGTAATCAATAAACTTAGGATAAAATTTCAAAATTTTCAACACAGATGGATTTGTATTTTCGCACAATTCTTTTAGCGCCCAGTTTTCTTTTGCCGTGTAAAGACGAGATTCTATGCCAGCAACAACTTGCGGGTGAACAAAACTACAGTATTTTTTTTTCCATGTGTCTGTAAAACATGCCCAGATTAATTCGAAGGCGGCCGGCGACGGGTTCTTCCAAATTTCTCGCCACTGAAAGAATACTAAATTGGCTGTTAATATTTTGATGGCTTCCGGATTCGTATTTTTTGCCAAATTGTTCAAAACGAGGGAAGTTGCCGAAGACTCTATTTCGCGTATACACCCATGTTTATATAAAATATTCATCGCAGATGGGTTACTTACCAACAAATATAAATCTATGTATTTAGGATTTCTATCCAAAATCTCCATTGCTTCATCACTCTCATTTGAGCAGATCAATCTGCCAATATTTTTATCCGTCAACAACTTTCCCGCGGAAGAATTTCCGTTCAGAACGGCCCAAGATACCTTGTCCAAATTTTCTGCCATGTGTGCGACTGCTCTCGGATTTGTGTTTGCTGAAAAAGAGTACCAATGAATCGGAATTTCTCCACTTAGCAATTTATCCACTGCTTCGTCATTCGCATTCCTTGAAAATGATTGGAGTTGAAAATCGGTCCAATCTTTCTTCTCAAGCATTTCTCGTACAGCCCACGAAGATTCATTTACCACCAGCAGATCGTAGTTTATTCCTGTAATTATCTCGCCTGCCATTGGGTGCGGGTTTGATGCGATAGTAGCCTTAATTCTTCGTGAATTTATAAAATCCTGCATTTTTCTTTTCCTAAAAATCGAAAAAAGTTTTCAATTTATTTTAAGCTTAGAATATAAATACCCGCAAAAAGATTAATCAAAGAAGACGCTACAAATTCATGATAACGTGGCATTTCAAATACACTTGAAAATCCATGGATTCTTGTATATGTCGGAATACTTAAAGATAACATTCTCCGGATTCCAACCATATTTGCTAATGCGTATAAAATAAAGTACCAACCTGTAATTTTGACTCGTTTAAAGATTGCTAAATAAATCAGGTAGAATTGTAGAAGAACGCGAGCGTACGCACCTAAACCAAGGGGGGCCATATATTATATTATTTTTTTAAAGTTTTTATATATTGTCCACATGGCCCACAATGATCCTCATTTGCCAAATCTATTTTCTTGTCTCGTGTTTTTTCGCATTTTTCTATTTTCCACCTTCCAACCGGTTTTGGTATTTCTTTTAACATTTTTTTTACGATAGCGAAAAACTTCATTAAATAGCTAATCAAAATGACTTTAAATGTTTTCTTTTTGTTCTACGATTTTTGCGTTTTGGTTTACATTTATTTTTTGTAGATTTTTTTCGATAACCACCTGTTTTCCTTTTTTTCTTGGGAAGTTGATCTACTATAGGATTATCATATATATAATATTCTTCTAGATGTAGATCTGTGAGATCAGGTATACTTTCAATTTTGTTATAAGACAAATTTAATTTTTTTAAATTTTCCAAATCTGCAAAGGAGTCGTTAATAGATTCAAGTTCATTATTAGATAAATCCAATTCTTCTAGTTGTTTTAGTTTTCCAATTTCTACGGAAACGGAATCAATCTTATTATTAGATAAATTTAATACTCTTAAATTTCCCAATTGTCCAATTGAATAAGGAACCGATTCAATTTCATTTTGCTCTAAATTTAATACTCTTAAATTTATTAATTCTCCAATTTGTGCAGGAATCGATTTAATTTTATTATCTATTATATGTATTTCTTGTAAGTTCGTCAATTTACATAATTCATCAATATTATTTAAATGTTGACCAAAAGAAGTGCGAATATCCCTTGTTTGATCTCTCACCCGTTCTAAACGTTTATTTGGTATCACCAAATGGCTTATCTGCGATAGTTCTATATCATGATAAGACGACAATGGGTGCCCATTAATGACAGTTAATACGTTAAAACTAACAAAATCACCGTTTTCGATAACTCTTAACATACTATTACTAAATATTAATTTCCCTTTCGCCGTATTGTTTCCTTTGTTTTCGTCTTCCTCTGTTCTAAAATATGTTCCACGATTTTATCTGTCATATTCGCATCATAATAATTTTGTAAAGTTTCCAACAACATTTTTTTATTGATTGGTTGTCGTATTGTCTGTTTTTTATAAATCAAGGAATCCTCTTTCATGTCAAACGAATCCACATTATTTTTTCGCATCACTTCCACTAAAATATCCGTTATAGCCCCCTTTCTCTTTTTCAATTCTCTTGCCTCTGATTGGAGTTTCAATATTTTTTTGTCCAGATCTACCCATTCATTCACATTTTCCACCAAAACTTCTTTATCCATTTAAATTAAAATACTTTTTTTTATTTAAATCATTTAAAATTGAAAATATTTTCGGGAATTAAGTTTTAGAAAAATGGAATCCTTTGCCAAGAACATTGCGCGCGGAGTTAATACTCATATCTCAAATGTTTCTGGAGTGGATGCCTCGGTCATGCTGCGAATGTCAGGAAAAACAATGTTGGAGATCGTTTCAATGGAGAAAAAAATAAGAATAGATTTGGATACGACTGAGCCGGAAAAAATAGTGGAGCGTACTTGCGAAGTTCTAAAAAACATTGATATGGGGATCGTCGAACACGGCGAACCTTGTGACGAAATTTATTATTTTATTGAACGTGACGATATAACTTATCTGCGAGATATCTTTGTATTGGATAATATCAAGTTTGATTTTGACAAATGCGCAGTTTGTTATTGCGCATCAATATGGGAAACGAGTTGTAAGCATTCTTTATGTATGGCGTGTTTGCCAAAATGTAAAACATGTCCTTTATGTAGAAGTATTCTCTAATCCTTTCGTCTTTGCTTCCTTTGCCTTTTCCTTGGCCTCTTTTGCGTCAGCCTTTTCCTTTGCTTTTGCTAAAGCCTTTGCTTCTTTTGCCTCGACCTTTGCCTTTTCCTTGGCCTCTTTTGCGTCAGCCTTTTCCTTTGCTTTTGCTAAAGCCTTTGCTTCTTTTGCCTCGATCTTTGCCTTTTCCTTGGCCTCTTTTGCGTCAGCCTTTTCCTTTGCCTTTGCTATTATTAGTTCTGCCAACGTTTCTTCATTTGATTTTGACATTTCTTCTTCTACTTTTAAAATAATATTGTCAAGTATTTCATTTGGGTATTTTTGTGTGTATAAATTAATCTTTGCTATTTTTAATAAATCTTTTTTCGGTATTTTTTCATGGAAACAACAAAGAGATAATTCTTTTTTACAAAAAACATATTTTTTGGTACAAAAAGGGACCGAGCATTTTCCTAAAAAAAGACTGAGACCGGAAGAATACATGTTCGCCCCTATTTCGTAATCAGGGTCGATTGTGGATACTTTATACACCTTGTTATTTTCAGGCAATAGTTTTTTTTGAATTTTTCGACAGTAAGGGCATCTAAAGTGGTCGACTTTTAGTGGAGTATTGTTTTTAAACTGAGGATTCACTTTTTGATTAAAAACGTCTTTAAAAATAGGCTCATAATTAAAAACATGGCCACATGACAACTTTACCGGATCTTTTAAAGGTAATCCCGATATTAAACATTTTTCTCCCTCTTCATCTTCTTTTTGAAGTTCACTTTTAAAATCAAAATTATCTTCAAAAACAAACATTTTAATATATTTGTGACACACTTTTTATATTTTTTTCTATTTTAATTCTATGCGCATCAATGAATGGGGACCCGCATGTTGGATTTTCTTTCACACGATAGTGAGTAAAATAAAACCCGAAGAATTTATGAAAATTCGGAATGGGCTAATGAACCAGTTACGTGCCATATGTTCAAATCTTCCTTGTCCTTCGTGTAGCAGTCACGCAAAACGTTATTTTCAAAGACAAAGATCTTTAAATTTTCAAACAAAAGAAGAATTGATAGGATTTTGGTGGTATTTTCATAATCAAGTGAATAAAATGAAAGGGAAACCAGAAGTCCCTTTATCTGAAATAAACTATGATTCTAGAAATCTAAGAGAGACTTATCAAAATTTTTCAAAGCATTATGTTGCTAAAGATAATGGATTAAGAATGATGAATGATACTTTTTACAGAAAAAATATATTATCGGGATTCCACAAATGGATCGTCGCCAATAATAATTCTTTTATTAATTAGGAACATTTTGAGTTTGTGTAACCAATTGTCCATTTTGATAAACATTACATTTAAAATTTTGTTTTGTAGGCATGGAACATATTTCCTGCGAAGACCCCGAACTATCTATGAATAAAAAGTTTTTATCGGTAACATTTAATGAACTATTATATGCTATAATTATTAAAATGCTTACGACACCGGAAACAATGCTAAAAAATACATCTCCTATTAAAAAACTGGGGTCTTTATAACATTGTTTATACCACGATAATACCAAATTTGTGAGCGTATAAGGAATTATTATTATGATGGAAGCAATATTATAACTTTTTAAAATAATCATTGGAAGTAAAACATACGATAAAGAAAAAATAGAAATAAAAACATCTGCGTTTTTCGATTTACCCAAAAACGGTATATTGTTGATACATTTATCAGAATCTTTGACTTTAAAAAGTTTAGATCGTACAAATATAAATATAATTAAAAAAACCATATAAGGTATTCCGGATGTACTTGTTTGAAATGCGGAATATAATAATATAGATATAGGTAGAATCAAAGGATAACTTATACTTTCAGCAAGTTGAGATATATTTTGACCAACATTTAAAGATGCTGGTTCGCTTGTCGGGGTTTCTGATTCGCTTGACGTGATTTCTTCTGGTCCGCTTGACGTGATTTCTTCTGGTCCGCTTGACAGAGTTCCTGTCTTTTCCGATGCAATGGATTCTGGCGGATTTGAGCTACTCATATATCTTAATTATTACATAAAAATAAAAATTTATACTAATAAAATGGGAATTCCTGCTTATTATTCATACCTGATTAAAAAACACCCCGAAATACTAGAAACGTTGTCAACTGCTCAACATTTTTACTTAGATTGTAATTCGATCATATACGACGTCGTCAACCAATTTAAAGAGTTAAATGAAGTAGAAATTATTCTACTCGTTATTCAAAAAATCGAAGATTATATTTCTTTAATATCGCCCGAAACGGTAACCATCACTTTTGACGGGGTTGCCCCTTTTGCCAAATTGTGTCAACAAAGAGAAAGGCGGTTTAAATCATATTATCAAAATAAAATGCTAAAAAAGACATCGAGCTGGGATACTGCCAAAATAACACCAGGGACACCTTTTATGAAACTCTTGACAAAAATGGTAAAAGAATACTTTGTGAAATATGACGTTTTGGCATGCGATATACCAGGTGAAGGAGAACATAAATTATTTAAGGTATTGCGTTCTAGACGAGGCGATAAACATATTATTTATGGTCTTGATTCAGATTTAATAATGTTGGGAATGTTACACTTGGATATATCCCCTAATATTTTTTTATATCGCGAAACACCTGTTTATATTAAAAGCATCAATCCGTCTCTAGATGACAAGGAAGATTATTTGTTAAATCTTCATTTATTGTCACAATTAATTTTGAAAGAAATGGGGGGCACTATAGTAGATTATGTTTTCATTTCGTTTCTTATGGGAAATGATTTTATGCCACATTTTCCATCATTAAATATCCGAACCGGGGGGATAGATAAAATAATTGCCGCTTATCGTTCTCATCCAAACCAAATTGTAACTATTAATCGTGAAAAAAAGGACATTTCTATTAACTGGCAAAACTTTCGCGTATTTCTTTCTTACTTGTGTGATAAAGAAGAAGATTATATTAAAACAGAGTACGCGGTGAGAGAAAGAAAACGATTTCAGGGAACGGATAAATGTCAAAGATTCGAAAACATTCCAATGATAGATAGAGAAATCGAAATTTATATCAATCCTAAAAAACCTGGATGGGAAGAACGATATTATGAGAGTCTTTTTGATAAAAAATGTTATCCCGAAGATTATCTCAAAGGGATGATATGGAATATGACATACTATGTTTTTGGATGTATAGATTATCATTGGCACTATCCATATCATTATCCACCCTTATTGAAAGACTTGATTGCGTGTATTCCTACCGAGGATGAGCATATTATATGGGAAAAAAAGGATAATGATATATCAGATATCGAGCAATTGTGTTATGTTCTTCCCATTTGTTCATTACACATTTTACCGGATAATATTAGAAGCAAACTGAAAAAGGAATGGTATATAGATGATTGTGCCTTTTCGTGGGCATTTTGTAAATATTTTTGGGAATCTCATACAAATTTACCGGAAATTGATTTTATGGAATTAAGAAATTGTCTTAATATATGATTCGTCTTGTGAAAATTTTGGACACAAGGTTTATGATCTTCGATAATGGAAAAACATTAGAAATATGTTTTTGATCCACTACAGACATCATAATATTTTCCGAATGGAGTTAAAAATGCTATACATTTATAACAAAATTTAATGTTTAAGTTGTTTCAAAATTGTAATTAAAAGAAAAAAGGTTTACTTAAACACCCAGAAATAGCACCTTCCTTTCGCAAATAATCCGCGTTTGTATGCGGAGAGAAATTATTCATGAGAGGGTATGATGATCGATCGGGATCGTATATTGAATTCTTACATCCTAAATTACAAAATTGAAATTTACAAACTCCGTTCCACATTTCATATTCTTCCTTGTAATTTTTTTTGTATTCTTTAATGATAAATTTGTATTGTTTTATTTTTTTGAGATTTTTTGCGGTTTTTGGTTGTTTTTGAATTAAGTTTTTTTTAGTTTTTTCAATTGTCAATGCGTGTCCTTTTTTTATTTTTTCAACATATCACAAAAGTTTTTACACGTTTTCATATAAAGATAGTTTAGATTTAATAATAATGGAATTTCTCAAAACAGACGATAAATTCATAAATGAAAAATACATAAGATGGATAAAAAAAGTCGACGAATGTTTGCTCGTTTGTACGAAATCGAATGGATGTGCTGACAACGCCACTCATAAAATATGTAAATTGTCGAACCCATATAGTTATCATAAACTAAACGATTCTTTAAATAATATAAAAGATTATTGACATGTTTTAATAATGAAGTTGTTTTTCTTATTGATCGCTCCTATTTGGGCACTTGTGCCAATATGTAAAGATTGTAAATTTTTAGCCAACTCGGAATGTAAAAAATTCGGCGACGTCGATTTGGTGACAGGAGAAATATCTTACAGTTTGGCAAAATACATAAGAGCAGATGAAACAAAGTGTGGAGTAAATGGTGTGCTGTTTGAAAAAAATAATTACAAAATAATTACGGTTCCTTATTATTTTGTAAAACAATATTGGTTTTTGTGGTCTTATATTTTCATGGCAATTATATACGTTGCGGTAATTTACAAATAAAACGGTGAAATGACGCACCCCGATGTAGCACCTTCTTTCCGAAGATAATCGGCATTTGTTTTAACGTAAAAATTATCAATAAGGTTTGGATCGTTCTCAAAGACAGTTCCTTTACATCCTGGATTGAAAAAACCCTTTGTACACACATCTTCGTAAATCTTTTTGTATTTATGTTTGTTTTTCTTAATTTCTTTAAACGCATTGTTTGTATTTTCTATTCCTTGAAGAATAAGTGGCCTTTCTTTTAGAGTTGCCGTTTTCAATTTTTTACGCGACATTTTCAATAAGTTTTTCATTTCTTTTCTGAATTTCATTCCTTCTTTGTTCATTTTTTTGATATACTTATCACAAAAATGTTTCTTTGTTTTCATACTATTTTGTTTTATAATTATATGGAAGAAAGGATTATATTTTCAGAAAATATAGGAGATGGACTGGAACTACAATATATTCATAAAATTTATAATGGAGTAATAATACAACATATTTCTAGGTTATCTAAAGATGACGAAGAAGTCGGTCATTTCACACTTGATGGGGGGAGTTCGCTTGTTGATGGTGAATTTATTTTTCACGAATGTTTTGATTCTTTTGATGCGCCATGTAGTGCAACAATTAATATAGATGATGAATATAGAGAAAAAAAGTTATCTAGAAAAATGATAGAAATAATGATATCAAACTTTCCTAGACATGTAAATTTGAAGGATAAATTAATATTTATTGGAGCCGATTCTAGCAATGGTTTTTGGGAAAGAATTGGATTTACTAAAAATAGGCATTCAAAAAGAAAAACAAATAAATCAAGAAGTGGTTACGAATTGGTTATGCCATTTAAAAAATTACTAAAATACGTAGAAGAAGGCAAAGGGTTGAAAAAAAAACGCCGTTCGCGTTTTCGTAAATTTTAAAAGATATTGAACAAGTGTTCTCACTTTTGTCATTAATTACATCTTCTATATCTTACAATATTATCGTATTCTACTGGTAAATTTACTTGACATTTTTCGCTGTATTTGCGAATGGTTGAAGGACATTTAATATGTGTAAGAAGGCCAACATCATCCAACGCATACAATTCTGTGTAGTGAATTTCTACATCACTTGTCCAGTTAGGTCCTTCTCCTGTCCACCCAAGTTCATCATTGTCCATCGTAGTTGATATTAAAGGCCCTATGTCTCGTCTGTTATGCGACTGATAAGTTGCTGCTGCCATGATTCTTCCTTGTGATTTGCTTTTTATGAACCATAAAATGTCTCCGTGTTTGACATTTCTCAGAAAATGTTTCCCAAAAGGCGAAGTAGAAGAAATTCCCCAAATTTTGTAAACCGAAGAGTTAACAAAATTTTCTCCGTCGCCTACTCGTAGTAGCCAATGCGTCATCGTTGTGCTCGTATCTAGTTTTCTGTCATTCTTTAAACATAATACACTTTTTCAATTTTTTTTCATTTTCGCGAATTTTTAGAAAACTTAAAATGGTATCTTTTCTTTGTTCGTTTGACTTTTCTCCCTCTCGATTTAGAACTTCTGGTTTTACGCGAAGGTTCCTCAGAATCTTCTTTTCTATCACGAGTTTTTGATGTTTCTGCCTTAACACTACGCGTTTTCTTGGGCGCTGTTTCGGATAAACCTAAAGTCATCCCACTATGAACCATTTGATGTAAATCTATAAGTTCATCGTCACTCAATAATTGTATTTCTTCCATAGTGTATAATCTTTTTAGTTCAGGGAGCACTGCCAAAGGATTTTCGTTACTCATAATTAATTCTCTTATCCTTGTTCCTGAAGTTGCGTCGGTTTTTACGTCACGGGGTCTTACATATACTACAACGGGAAGTCTACTGATTATTGTATAGTTTATTAATGATTCTGGGCCTTTATATCTATCTTTCCCAATAAAAACAACAACCATGTCTATGGGATGAGGATACTTATCAATAAAATCCGCCAACTGATATTGACGAAATATTCTGAGTTCGTTCTCTTTTCTATCCAAACACACTGGATATACATGTTCATTTTCACTCATATTTATTAACATTTTTCTAATGTATTCTATTTTTTTATCACAAAAAAGAGGATCTTGGAATTTTGTTCCCTTTTTTATTTTTGTAGGTGAACTAGGAGATAAATTTAATAAAATGGGTATATCGGGTCGTCCAAGTTCTCTTCTCAAACGTATCATTTCTAAAAAAACACTCAGGTGACCCGGTGTAGGTGGTGTTGTTCTACCTATAAACATAAATACAGGGTTGCGTCCTTTTATTGCTGCCCCGAGTTCTAAAAGAGTGTCGATGGATCCCATATGTTAAAGAAACAAAAAAGTTTGGATTTTCGGGGTGTTTTTCATTTTTGGACATTTTAAAAATGTCCATTTTCAATTTACGCGATCCAAATTCGGAAAAAAACATAAAAAGCACGATGTTACCATATAGGTAAGCTCAATTATTCAAAGGTAAAAAACGCCAAACCATAATTTTTCGAAAAAGAAAATTTTCGAAATTTTGCGAAAATCCAAATGCGACAAATGGATGACGAAAAGTACTAAAAAGTATTTGTCTGTTTTTCGGATATTTTTATTATCATTTATGGTAAGGGCGATTTTATCCAAAAAACATATTTTACATCAAAAAATGAAAATGGATGACAACGGATGACGAAAAGTAATTTCGTTAAAATGGTTCATTTTCACTTGGTTGAATCTGTTTGGGCGTTTGAATGGTTTGAACCGGTTTAACCGGTGTCATTTGAGTGGGTTGAACCGGTTTAACCGGTGTCATATCCATTTGGGGTTTTTCTATACCTGACTTTTGAGACATTTTTTCAACGTATTCCGAATAACCTAAAAAAGCCAATAAAAAATAGAGAGGGACCTCTTGTAAAAATGTTACTATTTTTCCCATATCACTTTTTTTATCTTTAGTTATTTGATTATCTATTTTAGTTGTTTGATTATCTATTTCATCCCATAATTCTAATCCTTCCTTGTTTTCTTTTACCAGCGTGTTTCTATAACCTATGAACTTGCCTAAATCATTAGAGATCCAATTTAACCATTCTTCGGGTTCCCTATTATTTTGACACATTTTTTTATAATTATCCTCAATCATTTGTATTACCAAAGGACGTTTGATTTCTTTTTCGCAGCAAATATCGTTTTTGTATACGTAATCATTTATTCTAGTCTTTAATGTTTTACTCTTTTTACTCCACGGATTGTACCACGCACCACCTTTTTTCTTTGAACGTTTCATCTTTGAACGTTTCATATTATATCGATATTTAAAAATTGAAAATATTAATATAAAAATCACACGATAAAAATGGAATTCACCGAAGAACAAAAGTTTATTCTTGAACAATATAAAGAAGGAAAAAACATTTTTATCACAGGGCCGGGTGGTGTCGGCAAGTCTGAAATTGTAAAAACGCTATATGAAATGAAAAAGTCGGTAGTCACTGCCACCACTGGATGTGCCGCGATACGTTTAAATTGTGAAGCACGAACAATTCATTCGTGGTCTGGTATAGGATTGGGTACAAAATCTATTGACGAGATTATAAGAAAAATGCATCCACTTGTGAAAAGTGAGTGGAAAACAACCAATGTACTTATCATAGACGAAGTCAGCATGTTGTCTATGAAGTTATTTGACATGTTGAATGAAATCGGGAAACGACTGAGACGCAATAATTTGCCTTTTGGTGGTATACAAATTATATTTTTGGGAGATTTCTTTCAACTCCCACCGGTAGGAGACACCCCAGATACACAAGCCTTTTGTTTTGAAAGCCCCGATTGGAATGATGTTTTTGATATACAAATCGAGCTGACCAAAATATTTCGCCAAAAAGATGAATACGCGAAAATACTAACGCAAATCAGGCGAGGGGTTATCAAAAAAAGTGCGGATAAAATACTGCGATCAAGGGTCGGACTGATATATAAAGGCGTGATAATGCCGACGAAATTATATCCTACGAGAATGCGAGTGGATGAAATGAATCGAAAGAGCATGGCAATATTAGAAGGCGATCCAGTTGTTTTTGAGATGAAGGCAATTATGAGGGTTAATGGAAGAGACATGGAAATTGAATATGAAAATATTAAAAAGGGTCTATTGGTCGAACCGGAACTTGTTTTAAAAGTAGGTGCGCAGGTAATGTGTGTTGTAAATATAAAAAACGAAAAAACATTGGAATTGTGTAATGGAAGTCAAGGAATAGTTACCGGGTTTGCCGATGGTCTGCCAATAGTTCAGTTTCAAAACGGGATTCATCGCCCCATTGGTCCGCATATATGGGAAAGCGAGAGAATTCCAAATGTCGGTATTTCGCAAATTCCACTTATTTTAGCTTGGGCTATTTCGATTCATAAATCACAGGGATCTACATTAGATTTAGCAGAAATTGATATCGGGTCTGGAATATTTGAATGCGGTCAATCATATGTAGCACTTTCACGAGTAAAAAGCCTGGAAGGGCTATATTTGTCATCATACGATCCAGCCAAAATACAAATCAACAAAAAGGTAAAGGAGTTTTATGAAAAATTCTAACATGATAGTATGAAAAAATTAAAAATTTCAAAGACGAGAAAATGTAAACATCAGGCGACAAACGATGGTTTGATTAAATGGTATAATGAGATGTTTGAAAAATTGGGATGGATGGTGTTGGCAAAAAGTAACGGAATGAAAGATAAAATTATTTCGTATAAACATTCTTTGAATCGATTAAGAGAGCATTTGGAATGTAAGATAACGGCAACTTTTGATATGGATAAAATAAATGATTTGAAAATAATGCTCAATAATGTTAAAATATTGATTTCGCATACCATTTAATGTTTACGGGTTCTGCGATATTTTACACGACCTGTTTTTTGTCGCGGTTTGAGTTGTTTACTGTGAGATTTATTTCGGTTTTTACGTCTTGATTTATTTCGGATTTTGCGTCGAGATTTCCGCGGCTTTCCACCGACAAGTTTATTTGCATCTAAGAATTGTAAGAATTGTTCTGTATCTAAAAAACGATTGCCATTTTTTTTATATGTTGCGTATATCGCTTTTTTAATTTTACTTTTATTAGAGATATAAGAGTTACGATAAGTTTCTTGGGCCACGTTTTTAATAATATTTCGATTATCTTCGGTTGCAGGATTATAATCACGATTTTGGCGTAATACGGTAGATATATAATTGTATATACTTTCATCTGCTTTTTTTTCGAGACCTCGTGTAGAATTTTTTTGGTTTGACTTTTTAATTCCTTTTTAAATTTTTTTGCCCCTTCAACATTACTTCCCTCAAGTAAAGAAATTGCTTCGATATATCCTTCAAAATCATCGTTATCAAATAATTGTAAAATTTCATCTCCCTGACGAATTTTCTGTAATTCTGATAAAAATTTATCTACGTCTACACAATTATTGTATATTTTAACCGCTTCGTTTATATCAACAGGGTCATATCCTTTCTGAAGAAACATTTCTCTTTCAAGTGCTCCTACATCATGTTCAATATTTCTTTCATTTAAAAAACTTGATAATACATCTATATTTTCACAGTTATCATTATTAAAATCATACACGTCTCCTGTTTTTTCTTCTAATTTTAGTAAATTTTTGTTTAATTCGGGGCTCAATTTCCTTTCGATCTCTTTTAAAATAGTTTCGTCAACCACTAAACCGTTAATTAGGTTTTTTTTTCCAACGATTTTTTTATTAAAACCTTTGCGAATCAAATTATTGTAACGATCTAGTTTATCTTTAATTGTATCATTTGACAAACCTCTTATATTCATCATAGCGTTTACTTCCTTTTGGCTAAAATCAGAATGTGTTAAAATGTCGAATAATTTTTCTCTTAACTTTCTTAAATATTCAGGAGTTTGATTAGGAGATTGTTTCACGTTAGAATTGTTTCGCGGGTTTGCCGAGTGCCCAATTTCGTCAATTCGAGGAGATTTTGTAGATTTGATTGGTTGAGAAAGTATTTCAATCGCACCATTCACATTATTATTAGCATTTATTAATGCCTCGCGTGAAACTGTTTCGGGAAACCCCATTTCTATTAATTGTGTCAACTCCGGTGATTTTATGACTTGTGACGGTGATTTTATGACTTGTGACGGTGATTTTATGCCTTGTGAGTTTAAATAATCAATTGCGGCTTTTATATCATCTTCCATTATTGCTGTTTCAAAATCTACCCCTTCCTCATAACCCAACCTTTTTAATTCTCTTCTCATCATTTCTTCACGATTCTTCCTTTTTTCGATTTCTTTAATCGCCTCATCTCCTCTTGAGTCTGTATTTTCCATTGCGCTTAATTCTCCTAGCGCGAATTCTCCTTGTGAGGAGCGGCGAATTATCGGAGGGTTATCAGAACCTTGAAGTAAAGATGCTATCGCTTCTTCTACATTTTTATTCGCAATTAACGCATTCGTTGCAATTTCTTTGTCAAACCCCATACCCATTAATTTTTGTATATTTGATTTTTCTACATCTATATCCAATTCTTTTGAGAATTCTGAAGAGGATTTATCTTTAGGTACACCCGCAAAAGAATCTTTTTTCAAAACTTTATCACGTTCACTAAATAAATAAGCAGCTGCTTCTCCTACATTCCCTGTAAATATATGTAAAGCATGTTTCGCTTCATTTTCGTTAAATCCTAAATCTACTAAGGATGATATAGGATCTATTTCAGGGGCAACAGACCCTTTGCTAAATTGCCTGGGATCTTCCATTGCCCCGATGTCTCCACGAGGATTGACCTCTGGAACTTTTGATTTACATATCAGATTTATTTCTCTTATTTTACTTAAAGTTTGTTTTCGATCTGTATTATCTAAAAATTTATAATGATTTTTAGATTCATTAAGTATGATCATAGAATTATTTTCAGTCATATCAGTAAAGCCGTCAATAATAGTATTGAACTCTCCTTTATAGCCAAAAAACCAACTTACAAAAAGACTATTGTCATTAGTGGTAGGAGGAGTAATTTGACAAATATTTATTTTCAATGCTCTCGCAAGTAGACTAACTATTTGATAATCCATGTTATCTTGATCATACGGATTAACAAATACCCTATTCATTAAAAAAGCTACAAAATCTTCCTTACTTAATGTATTATTGATGGGTGGGGTATCGATTGTTGTGTTATCTATAAAATAAGTAAATTTATCGTTCTCAAAAAATATATGTATATAATCATTATTTTCATTTAACTCAAACCAAAATGCTTTACCGGGACGAAGATATGATTCCTTCCATGTTCGTGTTACAACACCGTTTTCACATGACAACATACCGTCACGAAAATAAAGAATTAATCCTTCTACGATTATTCTTGTAAATATCTCGTTATATATATTAGAAAAATTTACGTGACTTCTATTATTCAAAAAATATAAATTTGAAAAAACTGCATTCGGTAAACAGAGACCACCGCCGCTTGGCGAGTAAATGGTCCATGTTTTACTAGTAAATTCTGTTCTTGATAATTGATATAACCTATCTTTGGTTCCTGATACAAAAGCAACATTAATATACTGTTGTAAATTAAATGTCTTATTATTATTACCACCTTCTTCGTGTTTCATTGCTTGCGTATATACCACGGGTGTCTTTGCTGGACCTAAATAACATTGATAATTCATAATATATATTTTTATTTAAAATCCAGCCAATTTCATTCCAAGTTCTGTAAGAACCAAGTTTCCTATTGGTTCACAAACGGGTTCTGTTCCTCCATATGTATGTGGCTTCTTTGAAAATAATTTTATTTGACAAGGATAATGATTCGTGGTCCTTCTTTCGATAAAAGCCGTTTGTTTTTTCTTTAATTGTGCGGGGGTAATATTCCTAGGCATGTAACATAAATAAGTGATTGCGCGAATTTTTGGATTTATTCTTGTTTTTTTCGCCTCAATTCCGCAGTGAATGGTTCGACTATCCCATAAAACCAAACTTCCTTTGGGACATACAATATTGACAATTTCACATTTGTAAAATGCTTCTTGTTCGGGTGTCAGTTTTGTCCAATCGCTTTTATCGGTTATTCCGAAAGTATCTCTAAATTCTGCGTGATATTTATGGCTTCCTTTAAATACAGATAATGTGGCATCTCCTTCTTCGATATCAAATCCTGTAACAAAACTCTGGACGCATTGAAAATCGGGCTTGGTAAAAGATTGATCGGAATGATACCAAGATTTCCTAAACCATCCCTTGTTTGTTACTTCTGGTGGCAAGTGAAAACTAAATCCGTCAAAAGATACTAGTAGGTCTTCGCAGCCCCAGAAATGTTGAAATATTTCCACAATTTTTGGATTTTGGCGTACATCCCAAGATGATTGTGCGTGACCAACATCGTAATGTTGAAGGAGCATTGAGTGTTTCGGATAAAGTTTATAGAATTCTCGCCATGTTGTCTCGTCGTCTCGCATAATTGGTTTTTCCCATTTTTGGCTGACATGCTCTAAATAATCCCACATCCCGCTAACCATGGCATAACAATCGTCGAGAACTCCGGGAATTACGGCAACTCCATCGCGTTCAAGTGTCTCTTTTAAAGTTTCTTTGGTACAGAACATTTTTAAATGGAGTTACCGTAAATAAAAAAATCAATTTTAAAATAAAAATCAAATATATGGAAGAAAAAGGTGAGGTGGATGTAATATCTTTGCCCAGAAGTTTATCTGGGATATATACGTCTCAGTGCGGCGAAGGAACATGCTATGCCCATGCTATTTCAAAAGTATTTTCGAGACTTATCAAAGTTATCTTTAGTTCTCTTTTTATTAAAGAGGTTGAAATTTGTGATGAGTTATATAAAACTAAATATAATGAAAGTATCTATAATGATGAGGATATATGGAAAAGATGTGGGGATGAAATATTAGCATCGTTATTGTTTTCATTTTTTTAATATATCAGTAAACGGCAATTTTGAAATCTATCGCAGTCGTTCAGGTGGTTCTACAGTATCTTCATATGAATTAATATTAGAAAAATTACATTTCCTGTTAAAAAATTATCAATTTATGCTGGGAAATATAAAAATGCTGGGAAATAAAAAAGTTGAATACAGAAGACATATAATAATTGATGAAGTATTATCAAATGTAAATTATAAATTTCTCGTATACGAAATGAACCCCTCAATACAAAAAAAGTTATTTTTAGAGATAATGAAATTACTCTATATATTATTAACGTTTGCGATGTTAAAAAATACGAGTTACATTAAATTATATCATAAAACTTTAACATTCGAAAATTTTGATAAAACTTATAAAGAATTTTTAAGTGTATTAGATCAAGGTTTTTATGCCGTACTTCGAATACTTAACCCGAATGATGATAATCATGCTATGACTATAGTAGGTTATGTAGAAAGATATGTAGAACATGAAAATGTAATTGAAAAAGTAATTGATTTAATTGTAAAAAATTCTTGGGGGAAAGATGAGAGGGGATATAATATTGTTCAAAAAAATGGAGTAATTGAGAATTTTAAAATGGCCGAAAACATTGAAATTTACTATATTGAACCATTTATATGTAGAGATATACTAAATATACTAGTTGAAATTATAAAGGTTGAACAATCATTTAAAGGAAACGACGTAACAGATGAAACATTGTTTGAAACCCACGGTAAACCTACACCCGAGCCTCCACCTGAACCTACACCCGAGCCTCCACCTGAACCTACACCCGAAGCTACACCCGAACCAATGGGTTTATTTTCTCGTACACTAAATAATATAAGAAGTTTAGGAAGGCTATTTACTCGCGGCGGGCGTAGAAACCCTAATAAAAAGAATGCAAAACGTAGAAAAACAAAACGTAGAAAGATAAATAAACGAAAATCAAAAGTTGTCTTTTGAATAACCAATGACAGCACATGCTATTCTTTTTCCGGAATTACCTGTTATTAAACTATCTCCGCTCCCCTGACCACAATCGTCTTCATCAGCATGAATAATTAGCCCTCTACCTATAATATTCGCCTTTCCTTTCAATTTGATGACATTATCGTAAAAAGAATATTTTGCTTCACCTCTTCCATTTGTGATTAAATTTCCCAAATCACCAACATGTCTTTCTTTCATTCCAGGGCATCCATGTGTTTTACCATAAGGATTAAAATGTGCGCACATACTGGTACATTTATCGGTTAAATCGCCTGCTTCGTGAACATGAAAGCCGTGTTTTGCGTTCTTTTTCAATCCAGATAAATTAACATCAATTCGTATTTTGTTTTCCACTTCAGTGAATTTAACAGTCCCTTTGTCAAAAACGGCAATAGCTATCATTTTATAAATCTATACATTATTTTTAATATTATATAATTTTTAATATTATTTATATATTATGGAAACTTTCGAAAAGTGTATTAAAAAAATGATTGTCTTCTTGCGTGAACAAGAAGAAATTGCTATGGATGAGTTCAAAAAGAAAGGTTTTAGTATAAAAAGTAATTTGATAGATAAAATAGTCTTTATATACGAAACAAACACAAATATTCCCGTTGAAAGGGACGGAATTCCCGTTGAAAGGGACGGACGAAGACTAACATTTCATTACATTTATAAAAATCATAGAAATGGAACTGTTAAAACTGAAGATGTTCATTATACTATACCTGATTTATACAGCGATGAATTTTTGAATGATTTCTTAAAACTAGAAAATTTAGGGAATTATGAAGGATTTTGGGCAGACGATCAAAATACTGTTGCAAAATTTTTTTTCGAAAATTACACAATAAAAATAAACATTGAACAATCAAAAAAATATAAACCTACCAACAACCCTATTAAAAAAAAGATAATAGAGTTGGTATTATGCTTCCGTCCCATACTCGAACCTTCTGTACCTCTTGCAACCCCAATAGCCTCGTATAATGGGGAACGCGATTACGCGGATTATTATCTAGAAAGTGGTATTCCTGTTACAACAGTTACTGGTTTAATAACCGTCCCTACCGTCCCTGATGAAAACATTGAACAAGTTCCTGATGAAAACGTTGGACGAGTTCCTCGTGAAAACGTTAGACAAAACTCTTTTTCACAAACAGTTAGAGAACTTAGAAAAGAAACCGCTAGAGTTACAGGATTACACAATTTTTTTGGACCTAGAAGAGGAGGAACTCGTAAACGTAAAATGACAAAACGTAAAATGATAAAACGTAAAATGATAAAACGTAAAATATAATATTACATGAAACCAAATATTCGTATATATTCTGGTGTATATACAAGACAAGAATTGGGTACATGTTATGCGCACGCAACGTCAAAGTTATTTTCGCGCATCGTCAAAGTTATTTCACATCTTTTTTTAAAATAGAAGCCGAACGTTGTGATTTGTTATATAATCCTGATGGAGATATACATTTATTTCGACATTATCAAAATGAAGATACGTGGGAAAACTGTAAAGATGAGATATTATCAAATTTATTATTTTTATTTTTTTACAAAAAATCCATAGAAATTATGGAATCCATATAAATTACGGAACATAAAAGCAATGGATACGATGGTGGTTTTGTTGGTCGCGTATTAGGCGGCCTTATCACTTTTATAACTAATATTAAACGTAATCCTTCATCCGCATCAAAAAAGTAGCTGATACTATAAATTCCATTATGTACATTAATTCATTGGATTCAGAAAAAGTTCTTTTTTAAATAAATGTATAAGAACATTGTCTACCATATTTATCGTGATGAGTAAACTCATTGAAGAGGGGAATTTAAAATTAAATTTTAAATATATATGTCTCGATTTAGATGAATATTTTGACGATTTTTTGAAGTGTTTGGATAGAGGTTTTTATGGGATACTTAGTACACCATCTCATTCAGTTACTATAATAGGTTACGTAAAAGACGGCACTTCTATTGATTTAATAACAAAAAATTCTTGGGGGAAAGAAAAAAGGGATTATCCCATAGGCAATAATCGCGTTGATTCGTCTGGAATTATAAGAAATTTCATATTAGACGAAAACGTTGAAATAGATTTTATTGAACCTATCATGAATATTTGATGATTCTAATTTTATTGGTTTTGTTGAAAAATGTTAAATTACAACATGTTTATAGATCCCCCGGCAAGTCGTGGAATTTTTTCTCGCATAAGTTCACTATTTAGACGCGGCGGAACTCGAAAACGTAAACGACGAAAATCAAAGTCCTTTAAATAACCAGGCCTCCCACTTTAATTCATTGCGATTAAAGTCCACATTAAGAAATCCGTGGTTCCATACCAAATTTGTAGTTTAAATTAAAATAAATATTCATAATATGATACCCAATGCGAGTCATTTAAATAGAACTACAAGGAGTGTATCCTTTTACTTAACAGATCAACAAACACATCAAACATGTTATGCTCACGTAATTTCTAAAATATTAACCAGATTTATTTTTTTATTATCAGATGACGTAGAAACGACGAGAGGAAATAGAGGAAATTGCGATATTTTATATAAAAGCGATAAATGTAATGACATTTTTAAATGCTTAAATAATACTAGATTGGTGTGTAGTAAAGAGAATATTATTTTGGCATTATTATTTAATACGTTTTATAGAATATTAACGAGAAATTGTGGTGTAGGATGTGGTGGGAATGTTTTTAATTCAAGATTAATATTTGATTATTGTAAAGACGTTACAAAAGAAAATTTTGAATCTTTATGGATAAGTGATTCGCATGATTCTATTCCAGTAAAATACGTGGATTTGTTTGACGCAGTTTTTAACAAAGTTACTATATTAAACGAATTAAGAAAAATGATTATTGTCACATTTACTGATAATGAACTTCATGATGAATCGTATATAGAAATATTAAAAAAAGTATTGGATATGGGATTATATCTTTATATTGACACTGATAATGACACTGATAATGAAACTGGAATTGGACACGCATTAACAATTACTGAATATGGAGTAATTCCAAGTATTGGTGAAATTCCAGACGAACCTTATTTTATAGTAAAGAATTCACATGGATTTGAAGGCAATTCTTATGAAAAAATAGGTATGAAAAATGGACAGCTTCCCATGGATGTAATTACTTCATACGAAAATCCATATAATCAATTTATAAGGTACATATCTTTTATAATTTTCAAGGAAGATTTTGATAAAATTACCGAAAATTTTAATGGACCGTATGATATTTATCCGTTAAATTATGGGGCACCAAAACTCGTACATATGAGTCCTCTGCGCCAAACATTAAGAACTTTACGAAAATTTGGTTCTAGAACTACAGGGTGGTCACATGCCTTTGGTAAAGGTGGGCGAACGCGTAAACGCAAATCAAAGCGCGTTAAATTTTCCCGGAATTCTGTTCACCATTCTTCGCATGAATAATTAATATTTGATAATATTATGACTACACTTTCTTTGCCTAATCGTGGAAGAAGTAATTCTGCTTTTATATCAGACCAAGAATTGGGTAAAACATGCTACGCTCACGCGGTTTCAAGATGTTTAACCAGGTATATTTTTTTATTGACGTTTAATGAAGATATAACTCACGATCCTATGGAAAATTGCGAAGAGTTATATAAAACAACCACATGTAAGGATATTTTCGCATGTCTAGATAATCCAGATATACTATGTAGACCATTAAACACTATATTGGCTTTAATATTTACCATGTTCTATAAAATAATAACATTTCATTCCGGAGATCAATGTGGTGGATATATTGTAGAGGGCGTGAGGAAAGTCTTTGAATTTTGTAAAGACTTAAACGGAGAAAAATTTTATGCCTTCTGGCGACAATCAGAAGACAAGCCAGTGCCACCCGAATACGCCGATTACTTTACTGAAGCATACAAAAAAGTGAGAATTTTAAAAAATTTTGGTATAACATACATTGTGGTCGTTTCAAGGGAAAACCTATATGACCCGTCGTATATAGTAATGATAAAAATGGTCCTGGATTTAGGATTATATCTTTATCTCGGTAGTGGAACCCACGGAATGACAATTATTGGTTATGACGAAGAGAATTTTTTTGTAAAAAATTCATGGGGTGAAAATAATTCATATTCAAAAATAAATATGATAAACGGTAAACTCCCATTTGATGTAATTACTTCACCTGAAAATCCATATAATCAATTTATACGTGAAATATCTTTTATTATTAGAAAAGAAGATTTTTATGAAATCGCCAAAAATTTTCAACTTTTGCTTACCGTCTGGCAAGTAAATTATCTCCATGGTTCTAATTATGACAAACAAAATATTTGGACAAATCTAATTAGACCCCGAGAAAAAGTCATCGAGACTCACCTAGATGAAGAACGCAAATCATTTAAATTGTTTCGAAGAACACGAAAACGTGCCTCTTTATTGTTCGATCGCCATCACGTGCTCGACTCTATATTAGACCCCATACGTAAAGGATTAGACCCCATACGTAAAGGTGGCTTCCGGAAACGTAAAATAAAAGGTAAACTATCAAAACGCAAAAGATGAAACCAAATATTCGTAAAAATCTGGTATTTTAGAAATAGGATATCGGGGAAGATGTTATGCTAACGCGGCATCTAGTATTTTCATCTTTTTTGAAAAAGAAGTCGAAAATTGCGATTGGTATTATACAGAAATGTTGTATGGTAAAGGCACAATAACATAGACAAATCTTAATGAAAAGAGTGAAAAAATATGGGAAAATTGTCAAACAAGACAAATTTATATTTAAAATATATGGATGAACCAAAAATATCTTTACCGAGAAAACACTCGGGAATATATTCACAACAAGGATATCAAGCAACTTGTTATGCTCACGCAGCGTCAAAGATATTTTCAAGAATCGTTAAAGTCATTTTTTCACCTTTTTTTGTAAAAGAAGATGAAAGTTGTGATTGGTTATACGATACAGATTTTTTATACAAAACAAATATATATAAACGAAATGGTGACCTTAGTGTATATCCTGGCATTGACATAGATAAATATCTTATTGAAAAAAATGGTAAAAGTATATTTGAAATTTGTAATTATGAAATATTATCAAATTTATTGTTTTTATTTTTTTACAACAAAACAACAAGAGAGTTTGGTTTGGACAGAGGTCAATCATGTCGGAGTTTAATTTTATTTATTGAGGCAATGGAAATTTATGGTTCAATAAACAATGAACTTGGGTATACAAGGGTAGTTGAAGATATAATAGAGACGATCGGTTTAGATATTAATAGAGTAAAAGGAGATCAAAAAAAATTTTTAGAGTCGTGTTTTAACTTGCTGGCTATCTTGCTTATCTCGATGGGTAAACTTATGATAAAAGATATAAATTTAACGTATCATTATTTGGAACCTAGTTTAAAACCTGATGAAAACTCTAACCTTAAATCTTTTTTGGATGTTTTAAAAGACGGTTATTATGCGATACTACGTATTAAAGGTAGGGTAGATCACGCAATTACTGTGATAGACTATATAAAAGATGATGTTTCGGAAAAGATTGATTTAATTGTAAAAAATTCTTGGGGGAAGGAAGATAGAGGGTACGGTCCAATAAATGTTCGGACAGGAAAAAGAGAAGAGAAAATTAATCCGACTGGAATTATAGAAGATTTTAAATTTAATGAATATTACGGCTACATATGTTTTATTCACCCTTCATTCAAAAAGGGTATAACACGTGATTATATTAATAATTTTGTTAGAGAACAAATATTATTATTGAATCCAGCATTATTATTGGAACTAACATTGAATCCAATAGATCCCCAAATAGAACCACCAATAAAGCCCTCAATAGAGCCCTCAATAGATCCCCAAATAGAACCACCAATAGATCCCCAAATAGAAAACGTGGAATCAATCCCCGCAACACCAGAACCTATACTCCCAAATCCAATACCACAATCAAACCCGAGACCACGAAACACACTTAGATCCTTACGAAAAACCGTGGCTCGAATTACAGGATTACACAATTTTTTTGGACGAGGTGGAAAAACACATAAACGTAAAAATATAAAAACAAAACGCAAAAAAAGATAATGTTTTGCGAAAAGTGTAATTACTCCACTTCAAACAAAAGTAATTTCCAAAAACACTTAAAAACAAAAAAACATTTATCGGTTGATGACAAAAAATGCCAAAAATGTGACAAGATATATAAAACGAGACAATCGCTTTGGAGACACCAACAGACATGTAAAACAGAAGATACGAATAAATTGCTAATAAAGTTGATACAACAAAACAACGAACTACAAAAACAAGTCATCCAAATGAGCAATACGACCTATGTCCAGAATATCCAAACAAATTTCAATCTCAACATTTTTTTAAATGAAAAATGTAAAGACGCGGTAAATATAACGGATTTTGTAGATTCGCTTAAAGTCCAAGAAAAAGACATTGAAGAAACAGGAAATATCGGGTTTATCAACGGAATAAGTAAAATTTTCATCAGAGGACTCCAAGAATTAGAGCTCCATAGACGTCCTATACATTGTAGCGATATTAAGCGCGAGATTATTTACATAAAAGATCAAAATATATGGGAAAAGGAAAACGAAGAGCACGAAAAATTAAAAAAGGCGATTACGACTCTAACGACAAAAAACACGCAAACAATTGTTCAGTGGCAAAAAAATAACCCCGAGTTTATGATAATAAATAGTAAAAAAAATGATCAATATCTGAATATTTTATCAAATAATTACGCAGACGAAGAAGATTATAAAAAAATAATTAAAAAATTGGCCAAAAAAACAATAATAAATAAAATTATATGATCGGAAAGACGCAAGACATAAAAGGATTAGAGGGCATGAATCGAAAATACAAACATTGTAAAAGATATAATCCATATATGGATTTCAATAAATGTATGTTATCTTCGTGTTGCGATGAAACATTTTTATGGGGAGCATCGACGTCTGCTTTTCAAGTGGAAGGTTCAACCGCAGCTGATGGTAAAGGCGTCTCGATATGGGACACGTTTGTTGGGATTACGGGTAATATTCAAGATGGAGATAATGCCAATATTGCTTGTAATAGTTATTTACAATATTTAGATGATATCAAGGCATTAAAGTTAATGGGGTGTAATAGTTATCGTTTTTCTATTGCTTGGTCAAGAATCCTACCAAACGGTTCGGGGGAGGTAAACCAACTTGGAATAGATTATTATAATAATGTAATAAATGCTTGTGTAAAAAATGGTATTTCTCCTGTAGTGACAATGTATCACTGGGATTTACCTCAGGCATTACAAGATAAGTATAATGGTTGGTTATGTACAAATGGAGAAATTTGGGCAGATTTTACAAATTATACAAATATTTGTTTTAGAGAGTTTGGAGACAGAGTAAAACATTGGATTACTATTAATGAACCACAAACAATTGCGATTGATTGTTACGAATTTAATTGGTATGCACCTGGTGCTGGAAACTCAACAGGAGATTCTCCTGATGGAAATGAATACAAAGTGGCACATAATTTATTAATATCGCATGGTTATGCGGTCGATTTGTATAGAAAAATTTATGGTTATCAGAATGGTAAAATTGGTATTACATGTAATATGGATTGGGGCGAGCCCCTGACAAGTAGTAAAGAAAATATAGAGGCGGCTCAAAGAGCAAACGTCTTTTGGGGAGGATGGTTCTGGGATCCCATATTCTTTGGAGATTATCCTCAAATCATGAAAACGTTGGTCGGATCAAGATTACCTGCTTTTACAAAAGAACAATCCGAATTGATTCATGGGAGCATAGATATTTTATATTTAAACACTTATACAAGCTATTATGTTTCTTATCAACAAAATGATACCCCTGGTTGGACATATGATTCACAAACAGCGACATCTAGTTATAATAATCAAGGCGTTCTAATAGGCCCCCCTACACAATCAACATGGCTCTACATTGTACCATGGGGAGTGAATAAAGTCTTTTTATGGATACAAAGTCGATATAGTTATAATGGATGTGGTTCTGGTATAGGGCTTTTAAAAAATGGCACAAAACGGAAAATACCGTTGATGATTACAGAAAACGGTATAGATCTTTTAGGTCAAGACGCAAGTACAACTTATAATGAAGCTTATAATGATAACGAAAGAATATATTATTATCATTCGTATTTGGAAAATATGGCCAAAGCAGTAAAAATCAGTGGGATTGATTTCATAGGTTACTTGCCTTGGGCATTATTAGATAACTTTGAATGGTCTCATGGGTACACGTGTCGGTTTGGGTTGTTTTATCTTGATTGTAATTCTGAAGGAACTATACCACGATTGCCCAAAAAAAGTGTTTATTGGTTTAGAAACTATATTTATAATCATCCATTTGGTCCTACAACAAAATCTTATAATTTGTCGTGTAATCCATATACACCGCAATTAAAAACTTAAAGGTAATCAAAATGATTGATGCGAACAAAAAATCTCAGAATTTCTTTTTCAAATCCGTAGATACAAGACCAATTTCTTGTATTGCTTTCATTTGCTACGTCTACAATATATTGATAATACTCTAATAAGTTTTTGTGAAAATTGTGTCTAACTTCTATCAAATTCCATATCGGCGAATTATATGGAAAAGTTGGAATACATTCTAAATTCAAATGGATTTCGACCCGGTCCTCGCGAAAAGAATGGATGATTTTATTGATTTCTTCGGGAAGATGAAAATGAATGTATATGGGTTTTTTGGAATAATTATATTGAACATTCAAAATAGTTTCTTTTCGATCAACGGTGATTTCTGTATCTTTTAAATTGTAATAATCATGGAGAGGTTCATATTCTTCTAGGCGCGCGTATCTTTTTTCGATCATACTCTTTCTTTTTTTATGCCTTTAAATTTATTTTAAATAGACGATTTAAATATACAAAGATTGGCTATTAACCATGAATTTCATCAATAATCCCGGGATTTGTGAAACAGGTTCCATCAAAGGAATATTCAAGTAAATGGCAACTTTTTCTACTTCTCTCGCGATATTTACAATTTTTAACATTGCTTTTACAAAATCGCCCAGAAAAATCCCCTTTTCGTGTTCCATTCGCTGTATTACTATCTTACACATTTGTTCGTTTTCGCAATCACACCATTCAACTACATAATCTAACAAATCAAAAGATAAATCTGCGTCCCCAATATCGATATTTAAAATATCAATGTTAGGACTCAGGCACTTACAGTCTTCGGCAACCCGAATTTCCACAAAACAACTAAACAATGCGACCAATTGTCGAGCCGTTAAATCCAGGCCATCCACAATCAATTTTGCCAAAACCAGTGGATCGGCCTCGTTCAGTTGCGACGCAACCACACCCATGGTCGTTAGCTGGGGAACATTCTCGGAATATTCCACAAATCCACGGGATTCCAAAATGCGCATGGATTTATCAATGTCGTCTTGGATGATCTCGTCGTACGACTCTAGTTTTTCATGGAGTTCTTTTAGTTGTGTTTTAATGGTATATTGATAACGAATAGTCGGCAAATCTTTTTCAATGCCCGGGAATCTCGCTAAAAGTTCATCGTGTTGTTTTTGAAATTCTTTGCGTTTTCGGTTTGTATGTGTTTTTATCGCGTTCAGGAGTATTTCGTATTCTTCCAACGGGAAATCATACTCGACCACATTTTTCTTTAAAAGTGATATATTTAAATTTAATGATTCTTTCTCGGCCTCGTGTTCATAAAACATCATTGTTTTTTCTATAAATTCACGAATGTTTGCCTTTGTCGCAATAAGATTCAACAACAAAGTAGGGGTTATCTCGAATTTCGATTTCAATGTCGCTGGTTGCCCAAAAAGCATGGTACGATGATCGTAAGTGGTGTCTACAGAAAAAAGATTATAGAGCAAAATAACATTCCCCACTTTATCAATCCCTCTTCTCCCGGCGCGCCCCGCCATCTGCGTATACTCGTGTGGATGTAAAGCGCGAAAATGCCCATCGTGTTTATGAACATCTGTAAAAAGAACTGTTTTTGTGGGCATGTTGACACCTACCGCAAATGTTTCCGTAGCAAAAAGAAGTTTGATGTACCCTTTTGCGTACAATATCTCCACCATTTCTCGCAAAACAGGCATTACACCAGCGTGATGTATCGCAACCCCTTTTTCAAGTAGTTTCACCATTTCATGGTATTCTGGTAAATTCAAATATTCTTTAAAATTTGGAAGACGACGAATAATAGCTTCGCATTCACTTTGAATAATATATGGTATTTTAGAATCATCTTCTAACAAGACGCTGGTAATACCCTTTGCGCATTTTTCGAGCTGCTTTCTAGATAAAACAAAACAAAGCGCGGGTAACATTTCATTTTCTACCATAAAATTACACACTTCGTTGAGAACGTGTCTTGTAGTTATGCGTATTTTTTCATGTAGGTATTGAAACCTTTTTATTTCTAGATAAGATTTTTCATGAAAAAGTCCGTCGGGCGTTTTAATGGGAATGAGTTTATTTGTCATCCCTTTTATTTCTTTCTGTATCTCTTTGTCTTTGATGGTTTTGAAACACGAAGCGTTTGTTGTTACAAATCCATAGTGAGTAAGAGGAACGATACGACTGTGAGTCGGAATATACCAAACTTCTTTATCTCTCTCACACCAAGTGGCAAATTTTTGCGGATTATTAATGGTCGCGGACAACATTACCATTTGAATATGACGAGGAAGGTTCATGATTGTTTCTTCCCAAACATGACCGCGCTCCGGATCATTTATGTAATGAACTTCATCAAAAACAACGCACCCCAACTCATCAAAATCCAAATCAAATGTTTGAAACTCTCCGGATATATTGTATAATTGTTTCTGAAGAATTTCCGTCGTCATTATCAAGACGCTCGCGTCGGGATTCATTTTGATGTCTCCTGTTAATAGCCCGAAAGAAATATCCGGAAATTTCTGAGAAAATTCATGGAATTTCTGATTCGAAAGAGCCTTAATGGGGGAAGTATAAATCACTTTTTTTCCTTTCCCGGTAAAAAAAGTGATTGCGAATTCAGCCGGAAGAGTTTTTCCAGACCCTGTATGTGCCGTAATTAAAATGTCATTCCCACCAACAATTCCCTCTATTGCGTATTTTTGAAACGCACTTAAACCAAATGGATAGGCATCAAAATAATCGAGTAATTCAATACTTTCTGTTTTATATTCGCCGGCACAAAGTCTCATTTTTATTACTATGATGTATTATTTTTAAATGATAATAAAATTTCATTACATCATGTGATACATAGCGCGATATATTGTGTGAAAATATTTATTTTTTTGTTTTTCTTGATTTTCTCGATTTTCTCGATTTTCTTGATTTTCTCGATTTAAATCTTTTATGGATACGTTTATACTTGATGTTCGATTTTCCGCCGTCTATTGGTGTTCCATCTGGTACCATAAGATCCGCGTAACGAATATAATTAGAGATGAATCGTTCGGGTTTGACAGGACTTCTCGTTGGATTAGGTTCTCTTAAATATTCTTGAACATCTTCGTTGTATTTTCTCATCTTTTCCTTATAAGATTCATCAAGTCTTTCTTGAACCGATTTATCTTTGGCTTTAAGAAAATCTTGAAATGTTTGGTATGTTTGGTTATTTGATTGGATGCGGTTACGCTCCTCTACTAGCTTCTTGTATTCATTTTGTTCATCTGGAGATAAATCTTCATAATTCCATGTGCGAACCTGACCACACGTTGGACCAAAACAAGAGAACATATATTAATCATATATTTAAATATGAGATCAAGAAAATTCGAAATATTTAACCAACTTTTCGTTTTGTCTTTCGTTTATTTTTTTTCCCATATACTTCTACAGAAAGTACAGGTTTCGTTTGAAGAGTTTTACTTCGACTTTTACTTTTCCGACTTTGACGACCTTGTTTTGGAATGATAAAATAATTATTTACGATGGTTACACCATATGTTTTACATATAAAATCAACTAACCCGTCATCGCGACCTTCGTTGATATCTTCGAAAAAAGATTTGGGTTTCCCTCCTCTCAATTCCGGTGGAATCATTTTTAAATGTTTTTTGCTAATGGGTTGATTTAATCCGGCGGGGGGTAATTCAAAACGAGGTATTTCTATAGGTGGTTCTTGAACATCGTTCCATTTTTCTCCATTCCAGACTCGTTTTTTTCCATTCCATCTATAAAAAGTGGGACCACAATCTTTGTCATTATAAAAATAATTATTTCTATATTCACGTTGAAGCAAACGCAAAGGCAAAGATACTTCGGCGGGCATGAAATTATCACAAGTGTTTAATATACAATCGTCGGCAACCCAGCCGAGAATTTCACAATTATTTACATCAATGTTGCCTTGATAAAATGCCACCAATGGATCATTTAAACCTCCTCCTATAATTCTCATAGTTTCGTTAATTAGAGCATTTATAGTCATTAGCAATTCAGAAAACATATTATTAAATATTCTGTCTGTAGTAAAATAACTTTCTCGAGTTCCAGTGATAGACGAAAAAGCATCTATTACGCCTTTTATATTACCTGAAATGGGTACGTGCTCAAATCCTCTTATGTGGTTTGTTATATTAAACTCTGGTGCGTCTACATTTGAAATAATATCATCATAAGAAAGGGGTTGTGGGTATGATGAATATGAAAGTGCTCCACAAAAATTTCTCACAATGTATACTAATATACAACGATTAATCAAATTTTGTAATTGTTTATTCAATGAATTATTATACGGAATCTTTTCGTCTGGTGCCAGGCAACCATTTGTCGTATCTCCTGAAAAATTGACAAACAACAAGAGTTTTTGATCCACTGAAACATTATATATTTTTTTACAAAAAATTGACATGTACGCATTAGTCTCTGTGATTTTTGAATATCTAGACGATTTTACCATATTAAACCAGATGGGCTCGCTGTACGGTACAACACCAATTCTACGATTTAATTCAACTGGTGTATATGTTTCATCCAATTTATACGAAAGTCCGGTCGCGTATATTTTCCCACCGTTACAAAACCCAGCTGTTATTAATCGATTCGAAACTAGTAAATATTGAACGAGTAAAATGATATTTCTTTTTATTTCATTTTGTTCCGATGGGTCTGCGTGTGTTACAAATATACATTTACTAAAATCAAAGCTTTGTGAAATAATATCAATGTTTTCGTCTTTAAAAATTTCAACCAATTGATTTTTAAAAAATAGATTGTATTCACCTTCTTTCTTTTTGGGGGAGGAAATATATTTACCCATTGGATATTTACTCATATATTAGATTTCTAAAAAATTTGAAAAACACAAATTCAATTCATTGGCAAGTCTAACAATATGAGGACTATTATCTTTCAAACAATCTGGTAAGACCAAATTCTTTTCTTTCATATACTTTATAAACCCGTTGAGATCGGTTCTCGCCACGTGCGCAATTGAAAACATCGCGTGTTCCCTATGTATCTCATAACCTTCTCTATAAAGAACATTGATCATTATTTTTAAAAGATCTGTTTTCAAAGCGCGTGTCAGCGTAGTTTTATCTGTTAATATTTCTCCCGCAGCATGAACGCCGTTTAACGAAACAATTTCATCACATTCAATCATTCTTATAGCATTTTCAATGTATTTGCTTGTTTCTTCGTCGGTGCTTTCCAATTCATCGAGTTCAAGAAAAACATATGGTTGGTTTTTAAACATTCGTTCCATACTCTGATATAAATCACCAAACAACGCACCACTTCCACCCAATCTTTGAAATTCTACTATAAAATCTTCGTTATCTCTATAAAGAAAAATATTAAACACCATACGCGAAGATGCCCTAAGAACACTACCGTGCCACGAATCCCCTTGGGTAAATTCCAACGAATATTGTTGAGATAAAAAGTCGGTTATTTTATCTGCTACATCTGCGCATTTTACGTAAAAATGAGCTGGTAAAAGAGTTTTGGGGCGATTTTTGATCATTGTTGTATTTTATTTAAGTTTTTTTAAATTTAAATAATATGTCACAGACAACCGAAGAATTAACAAGTCCGTCAAGCAGAGATGATTCAAGAGATGATTCAACCGAATCTCCAAGATCCCGTCCAAAATTTATGTTAGAATCAAAAATTACATTAGATGATATAGAAGAAACAATTCCTGACTTAATAGATAGAATAAGCATTCCGGTCGTCAAAGAAATTGCCGAAAGAATTTATTATGACCTCGAAAATTCAGGAATATGTATATTAGAACCAGTAACTTTAGAACCAGAAATTTCTTCAGTAACAATAAAAAATGTTTTTGCTGTGCCAGCTCAAGGTAGTCCTATTTTTTTAGATCATGTGAGTTATATAAACACAAAAGTAGAATTGTTAGAAGTAGGATTGTTAACATCTATATCAAAAATTATAAAAAAAACATATAGAGTAAATAATTTAATGGGTACAAGTGTTAAAGAAAAATTTTCAGTATTATATGAAATTGTTTGCCAACAATACGCGTATGAATTAATAGAAGCAGATCATGAGTTAAAGAAATGGATTGTGATACCAAAAATATATGAAATAAGATGGCATAATCTTCCCGGCGATACTGAAAAAGAAATAGAGATATTCATGCAGTATATATATAAAATAGACATTGTTGATGAATGGTATGATAATGAATGGCAAAGAAGAATTCATGTCATATTTCAATATTTTCAAGAAAATGGGTTGTTTCATTTAGATTCTGCGCATAGAAATTTTTACTTTACACGAAGTGATGGAAATTTAAAATTAGCTTTAATTGATTATGGGCAATCTCAAATATCAACAATTAGAGATAATAGTATTTTTACAGCATATGGACAATCATCCGGATATCCTAGTTATCAAAGGTTTGAAAACAAAACCCCGGAAGAAATAAACGACATGATAACCAGATGGTTAAATGGGATAGGAGTTCCAAAAGTTAATTGGGATAGAGTAAATATGGTAGATGTCGAGAAAATGTTGGCTCCTATAGATAACACAACTAAATCAAGTTACGGTGGGAAAAAATCTAAAAGAAAACATAAATCAAAACGTAAATCAAAACGTAAATCAAAACGTAAATCAAAACGTAATAGAAAATAAATTTATATATAATTATGTTTTCAAATTATGAATTATTAGAAGAAATAGGGAACGGGAAATTTGGCAAAGTCTATCGAGGAATAAATAAAATCACAAAAGAAGAAGTTGCCATTAAAATTGAGACGAAGGCGACAAAATTATTAAAACGGGAAGCAGATATTTACTTATTATTAGCAAAGGAAGAAGGATTCCCAAAAATAAAATGGTATGGATCGACCGAAACTTTTTATTATATGGTAATAAATCTTTTGGGGTTACCTTTAACAGAATTAAAAGAGAGATGTGACGACATTCCTTCTGTTGTAGTCCGTAGGTTGGGGAAAAAAATGATTCGTTTGGTTGAAAAAGTTCACGGATATCAAATAGTACACAGAGATATTAAACCCGAAAATTTTTTATTTGATAGAGTAAATTACGACGAGTTGTATCTGATTGATTTTGGATTGGCAAAAAGTTACAAAAATGTAAACAATACTCATATTGTAGAAAAGGGAATTGATAATATTATCGGAACACTGCCTTTTGTAAGTTTAAATGTTCATGCCAAAAAGCTCCCTAGTAGACGCGACGATTTAGAGAGTGTATTTTATATTTTATATTATTTGATTCTCCCGGCAAAAGATTGGCCAAGCGAAAATGAAGAATCATTTAAAATTCGTCTCTTGGATTTTGATCATCCATTGAAAGACGGATTAAAATATATTCGAGAGATGGCATACGAAGAAACGCCTCTATATGACAAATTAATAGAAATAATTGAAACAATATAGAGAATATTTATCATAAATAAATATACTATGGGGCGTACTTCATCTTGCGAATCGATTGTAACAAGACATACTGGAAGAGTAAAATGGTTTAATGTAAAAAATGGGTACGGGTTTATAACTCCCGTTGGCAATGAAGAAAATTCGCATTTGAATAGCGATATCTTTGTCCACCATTCTTCAATTGTCGTGGGGAAGAACCAATACAAGTATTTGACCGAAGGAGAATATGTTGATTTTGAACTTCAATCCACGGAAAATTCAGAGCACGAATATCACGCTGTAAACGTTACTGGAGTTGCCAGAGGCCTACTTTTATGCGAAACAAGATTTGAACATTTGGAAGAGAATCGTAGAGCTCCTCGCCCAAGAGATGAACCAAGGACACCAAGAGCTCCAAGAGATGAACCAAGGACACCAAGAGCTCCAAGAGATGAACCAAGGACACCAAGAGCTCCAAGAGATGAACTCGAAGATGGATTTGAGTTTCCAAAACAACGTCGTTTGACTAGGCAATCTACAAGATAAGGTAAGATAAAAGTACATGATCTAATTACATGGTTTATTCGTTTATAAATTCAAAAACTTAAACCTTTTCCAATAGTTCCATCAAAGTTGTCATTTCAATTTGCGGCGAAAGATTATCGATAATTTCGTTATCTAGGGGATCGCGATTATGTAAATTAAAAAAAGTTGTTTTAAAATCGTTAATGATTTTTTCATTGTCTTTATTTGTTTTCTTTTGACTGTTTTGCTTGATTTTATGTAAACGTAATAAATCTTGTAATTTTTTTTCTTTATATTCGTCGCTGAACCAAGAATTTCTTGTTTCGTTTGTTGAAATAAGAACATCGCAAATTTCAGGTTTTGAAATACTTTTATATACTTCGGTTTCTTCAAATGATTCTTTAAAATCCGCAATGATTTTATCGGGTATTACAGGACTTGTTTCCATCAAACGATCAAATTCTTCTTTACAAATTTTTAGTAATTGGAGGACCTGCATCCTTTCAGATGGATGTTTCGCTAGCTCTATTTTAATATTTCTGTAAAATTTATCCCAGGCAATACTGCTTACACGATGAGCTTCATTTAATTGTGTTATTTTTAAAAATTGTTGAATGGTTGTTACGATACCGGCGACAATATTAAAAGTACCAATTATCATTCCAAAATAACTTTGATATTCGTAAGGAACTTTATCTTGGGCAAAGTTCGCCGTCCCTGTTAAAGTAGATATGATGATAACGGGGATTGTATACCAAGCATTGAGATTTGAATACATTGCGTTCGCACGCGAATGTAGCCATCTATATATCATGGATTTATCAGACCATTCAATAAAAATGTGTTCGTGTTCTTCGGTCCAATCATTTGAATTTTCATACAATTTATATTCAAGAGAATGAATGTCGACAGAATCTTCTGAATCCGCCATATTTTTATATGAGAAAATTTATATGAGAAAATATTTATAAATTATATGTCACAAAAAATCAATGATCTCAAAAAAGAGTTTACGCTTGTCGTTATCATCAAAAATGACATTAATGAACTCTTTACTGTTTTACATATACGTGTTAAAAAACTTAAAGATATATATGACGAGTTGATAAAAACAAATACGCAATGTATTTTTGGCTTGGATTCTTTTAAATTTCAAAGCAAAATAATGGATTTAGAATGTGAAGACTTGAGTCGAATGTATAAAATGATATCTAATAAAATGTATTGCGAATATTACAAATTATATAAAATGATTGTAAAATATGTAGAAACAATTAAAGATACAAAATTATTATGTTTAACAAAAGCACATGATTTTCCTGTATACAAAGATTTAGAGCCATTTCGCGAATACGATTTTAATATTGTTCAAAATATTCATGAAACCATTCTTGCCATTTTAATCGGAATTAACGATTTAGTTTTAAATAACAAGGAAGAAATCAAACTCTTAAAAAACAAAAAGGAGTTTGGATTCAATATTGATAATTTCATTAATTCGTTTCAATATAATGTAGATATCATAGCTCAACAGATAAAACTATATTCTGATTACGTTTCCTTTTTTCATAAGATGCATCTAAAATATTTACGCAGGATACATGCCAAACTTCGTCTATTCTCGGAACAAATAAATACAGATATTCGTTTTGATGATACGGAAAACTCTGAATACAAATATGAAATGGAGAGGAGCACCATTGAAAGCGTGAAATCAATGATTTACGAAGAAGATTTTGAAATGGACAATTTTTTAAATGCTGTGAATGAAATTGATTCGGTTTCCAACGATGGTGTGGTATATGAAAACATTTATGTCCCCATGGAAAGCGAGCCTGTGGAAAGCGATACAATACCCACCGAAGCATCCGTAACTGAAATGACCGACGTTGAACCATTCGTCGAACCAGTTGCGGAATTGGTCGAACCAGTCGCCAAAAAAAGGGGACGACCTCGTAAATCTCTTTAATATCTTTTATTAAATAAATAAAAATTGATTTAATTATTTAACGAGTATAATATGTAAGAAATGGAAAAAAAAGTACAGGGTAAATTAAATGATTTTTTGAAATCTTTTAAAGAAGACGTAGAAAATAAGGTCGAGGAACTTGGTATTTCAGAGGATTCCAAGTCGGAATTGATTTCTTATATTCACTCTTACGGACCTACTTTGTTAGAAAATGTTTTTCAAAAGCAAAAAAGAGCACATACAACATTTCCTAGTTCTTTGAGATGTATTTCAAATCGTTCCGATGGACAACAGTGTTCTAGGAGGAAAAAAGATGGATGTGAATATTGTGGGACACATTCAAAGGGGTCGCCTTATGGCACATTTCAGGAACAATTGCCTACGATCACAAAGACTGAAGTATGGGCACAGGAAATTGGTGGAATATACTACTATCTTGATTATGTAAATAATGTTTACAGCACCGAAGATATTGTGAATAATAAAATGAACCCACGAATAATAGCAAAATATGAAAAAAAAGGAGATAATTATTCAATTCCCGAGTTTAATATTTGAATAATGATATAAAAGTAAAATGTAAGAAATTACAATGAGAGTAATATTTTTGTCAATGTTTTGTTTTGCCGTCTCTAAAAATATGTTACATACTTCAAAATTACTTTCATTAAAACCTAAAACACCAAATCAAATTAGTTACGTTGATGCTTTAAATAGTAATACTCTTGTTTTTTGTTTAGGACCGGCAGGTACAGGGAAGACATTGTTCGCGTGTAACGAGGCCATAAAACAGTTACAGAATAGAGAAATTGAAAAAATAGTTATCACTCGTCCTATTGTCGCAGTAGAAGATGAACAGTTGGGGTTCCTTCCTGGAAACATTAATAAAAAGATGGATCCATGGACCAGACCTATTTTTGACATTTTTTCAGAGTATTGTTCCATGCCAGAAATTACGAAAATGATGAAGGACGGAATTATCGAAATTTCTCCGCTTGCTTATATGAGAGGGCGCACATTTAAAAAATCTTTTATCATAGCAGACGAGATGCAGAATAGTTCTCCGAACCAAATGCTCATGTTGACTACGCGACTTGGTGAAGGTTCTAAAATGGTAGTGACAGGAGACTTGAAGCAGAGTGATAAAAGCATACACAATGGTCTATCTGATTTCTTGGAAAAGTTTCGAAATTATCCAAAAGAATGTTCGATTTCAGTCATTGAGATGAAAAGCGAAGATGTGGAGAGGAGCGCGATTGTAAAGACTATTTTAGATATCTATTCTCCGAGACCAACTTATGAAAATGTATCAAAGGATTTGGCAAATGTTAAAACTTCAAGAAAACCTCTTGATAATGATTGTGCGATAATTCCTAAAAATCTATTAAGATAATTTTTTACGAGTATGTTTACGGGATTTCTTGTCTTTATGTTTTCTAATACCTTTACTTATTTTCCTTCCGTTATTCCTCGCTGGTCTCCCTCCCTTCCTCGATGGTTTCATTTTCCTCCATGGTTTCCTTCCCGAAGTTAGCTGATTCACTTGTTGCGACCACAATGGACTAATAATATCACCAGGATGATCTTCAAATACTTGTTGTGGCGGAAAATTATCAAAAGAGAGTATTGGCGAGGGAGGGGGTAAAACCAAAGGGACTTTGTCAGTCTCTGAAAACGAAAAAGGGGTGCTCATACGCTTTTTAATACGCGTTTTATCAACAAAATAGGGATTGGGATTAAAATTTTCTGGAAATTTATCGGAAATGTTATCTCTCCAAAAGTCAAAAGGTGGAATAGGTGGATACATTTTAATGTGATCTACCCAACCAGCATCATCCGCATAATCACCCTTAAATTCCGGAGGGTTTTGTATATAATCACGATATTCTTTCTCAAGTCTCGCGTTTTCCCATTCTGGAAAACTCTCTCCAGAGTTCTCTTTTTCATATCTTTTTAACAATTTCAGAGCAGTATTTCTATCATTAAGCCACCTGTAAGGCAAATTACTTCCACTATCATCGAATAGATGAAGAATGTGTTCGACATAAGCGGTAAATGGTACTGATTCGTTTATTGTTCCGTCAGCTTTTCCTTGATTGTAGGTTTTATATATTTTTTCATTAAACTCGGTGAGAAAACCAGGATTATAATCTGCCATATTATTATAAATATTTTAAATATAAATATAAATATATTTAAAATATAATAAAATGAGCAAACAAATTATTACGAGTTTTAAAACGCGCCAAGATTT
>Ga0209550_10000328_pt1 | contig 42833 bp, 23 predicted proteins | sample LauGreSuBDMM15SN_2_FD_187567 | JGI IMG/M metagenome (GOLD analysis project Ga0209550, IMG submission 187567) | Freshwater lake microbial communities from Lake Michigan, USA - Su13.BD.MM15.SN (SPAdes) (version 5) | ecosystem: Environmental > Aquatic > Freshwater > Lake | place: Lake Michigan...
ATTTTTAAACACGTGATTTTCTTTTCTATCATGATCATATTTTCCATCGTTGGGATCAAAATATAAATCAAAAATTGTTTCATCTACAATGTCTATCTCAGGCCATACACCCCAAAACATCGGCTGAGTTTCTGTTTCTAAAAGCTGCTTGTATTCATCGTATGATACAATCGCATGGCGATTGTATCTATATCTGCTAACTGTGCGATCATGCTCTTTTTTATCAATTAAATATTTTCTATCAAACTCTTTTTTAGATATAACTTTAGATTTAGAAAATAATACCAGTCCACTTAGATAGGATTCTTTATCATTACACAGATTTTTAAACACATGATTTTCAGTTCGATCATAATCCAAGGATCCATCGTTGGGATCAAAGTATAGATCAAAAATTGTGTTGTCTAAAATTTCTGTATTTGGCCATTGACACCAAAACATTTGTTGTTTTTGAGTATTAACAATATGTAAATACTCGTCATACGATTTAATATCGTGAATAAGATACTGATACTTGCTAACAACGGCATCATATTCTTTTTTATCAACAGCGTATTGTTTGTTAAATTCACGCTCTGACAAAGGTTTATATTTGCTACAAAGAATTACACCGCTGAGATACGAACTACTATTGTTGCACATATTTTTAAATACGTGATTTTCTCTACGATCGTAACTGTTATGGTAACTAAAATATAAATCAAAAATCGTATAGTCAGTAACCATAATTTCCGGCCATACTAACCAAAACATCTCATCAGTTATTTGTTGATAGTCTTCGTATGTAGCAGGTCGATATACATTGTATTTCTTAGGCACACTTACTAGACAATCAATTTCTTTTTTGTCTGTAAAAAATCTATGAAAAAATTCTCTTTGAGAAATAGTTAATGCTTTAGGAAATAAACAAACACCGTCGAAATGTTCTCCGTTTTTAAACACATGAACATACATATCATCCCATTTAGTGGCTTTGTAATCTAATAAATTAAATGATGTTAGGTCTATGTCATCCCAAATAACCCAAAACATTTTAGTGAAGGATTTAGATCTTATTTCTTCGTATGATTGTATTTTGGTGAGTCTCTGGGCAAGCGGATACTTAGACTTTATTGCTGTCCAGTCTTCATTGTTTCCATTATTTTTCGAAACATAAAAAATATCATACATTCGTAGGTACCGGCATCTTAAAATAAGTGTCGTTTAAACTCATAGTTTCGTTATATAAATCCAAAGTAAATTTACTTTGTTGTGCATCAAGGAACGGCCAATCTAATCCTAGACCCATTTTTATTTTTTCGCCTAGATTTTTAATCTCATCCTCAAGACCATCACTGTTTACATCTTCGTATGGTTTACCGTACTGAAAATATATGTCTCTAAGTATTTCGAAATCTCGAACATCAACATAATTCCATTGTGTACAGTTGGCCATCCATGTTCCTAATCTAGTACCATATACTGCATAGATTCCGTTTTCTTCATGAGCACCAACTGTTGACCACATGCGTAGTCTGTGAATATTGTGCCACCATATACGCTCTTTGATTTCCATAGGAGGAATTTTAACACCATCAAGTAATGTCATTTTAACACCCTCACGGAATCCTGCTCGCCATGCCTGAAATGGTGATCCTGTAATAACGCTTTCACTGAATGTCAACGGAAAATTACGATACCCATCTTCCCAACAGAAATCCACCTGTCCTCTATCACTGTCTGAATTTTCATGTGTTCGCATATTCAGAACAAAATCTTTATTCCATATTTTCAACCCGCCATTTCCGTAACGAAGTCCATTGATTACATTACGACCACACCAACCATAGACCTTAATCATAGAGTTGCTCATGTCAAGGTCGATATTAAAGAATCTAGGATCTACAATATTGTCTGCGTCGACTGTGATAAACCAATCTGTTTCGCTGGCTTCAGCAGCAGCTTTGTGAGCATGGTCAGATCCTTTGATTCCATGTATGCGTTTTGCCCACGGCACCTTGTTACAAAGGTCAGCATAATGCAGATCTGCATTAGGCTCATCGTAGCTTAAAAAAATAACATCAAATTCTATAACTTTCATCGGTATGCAATCACATAGTTCTTAAATAAACGTCTTGTATAAACACTGAAATTTTCATAACTGATGTTTTCTATAATTTTTGATTTGCCCACCAGTTCATTTATTTTAACACTTACTGTCTCTAAAGTCAAATTAGGATCATTATATTCAGTGATATAAAAATCCATTACAGTGTCACCATCCCAAATTATGTTACGTTGTCTGTATGGTATCTTGGGATTTTTGGTCCCTCCAAATTCTTTGCCTAGTTCTATTTTCAATGTTTTGTTTTTCTTACTGTGAGTAAGATATATGTCTGGTTTTTCAATATCCGAATACTTGCTTGATATTATCCTGTGCAGGATATCATCTATTTTATACATGCTCTGAATCTCTGCAACTTCGACAGTATTTGAATTAATGTCTACCACACAATTACTAATTTTTATTTCTGAGTTAATGATGGATTCTGCCAATTCTTGATCTATAGTTATTTTGTGTTTTTGATCTGTAAACGCATGACTGGGGCCTACACTAGTTACTGCCATAGTAGTAGGGTCAAACACTGCCACAAACTCTGTTGGCGGCAGCTCGTAATTTTGGATCCATTGATCAAAATCCATTAGTTTTTGTTCCATGCTATCTCCTCGAGAATGTTAATTATTTCTCTGTCAATTTTATCTTTTTCTACATAGTGTACTATGTCATGCTGTTGATAATTTCCTATTTTTAATTGACCTTTTCTATTAAGATAAAATCCCACATGATCGCTCCACTTGTCTGCAGGCCATGGCCAATTCTGTATCATTGGTTTCATGTGTATTATTCTAGGAAATTCCAAAGGGTAGGCTATATCGTCGGCGATGTCTAAAATTTTTGCTGCCAATGCAAATGCTTCATCTGTACCAATAACTTTAGGTTTGTAATCTGATAAAAAAACGTTTGAAAATTCTGTAGGATTTTTAATTATTGTTCTTCCAAGATCAAAAAATTCTTTAACTATCGGACTGTTCTTTTTAAAAAAAGTATAGAAGCTGTAAAGATTAGGCAACTTATTTCGTTGAAATGCTTTACGATAATGTTGATCGACTACAACTTCTCCTCTATAGGTATAGCTGTGGTTGGCAACATAAAGTTCGCTGTTCTCAATAAAGTATTCTACCCAATGACTGTAGTCCCTCATGAACAACATGTCTACATCTACGCATACAGTGTAGTCAAACGGGGTAAGTTCGTCCATCCATGATCTGCCGTTCCAAAACGTCTGTTCATTCCATTCTATAACATGATCAAACACCCAGGGACTCTTGATAGCTTTGAGTTTGTCTTTACTGTCTATCACCAATGCTACCTGATCAAATCCCTGTTTCTGCGTATTTTTTATGCTCAATGCCAGTGCATAGGCCAGCTGTAGATAATCTACAGTTTCATGCTCTGCCACTATCAGTAGATATCCAAATTTCATATCAACTCCAACAATCGATCGCTGTTTCTTACCACACTCTGTTTGTTCATCACATGTATATCAATATTACTAAAAGATGCTGCACAATAGTTTGAATCAAACTTTGGAGATACCAACACAGTTAATTTGTCGGCATCGACTGAGTGTAAGATATCCCTGTCTTGTAATGTCAGTATCGGAGGTAATCTTCCTGTGTAAGATTCTTCAAATCCATCAATAATATGCTTTGCCACACTAAATGCTATATCATTTCTATATTGTCTTGAATCAAATCTATAAACGTCAGCAAAATATCCATAATTGTCTTTAATATAATTCACTAGATTAAAAAACATCTCAGTGTTTTCATTCTTAGTGAACATCACAGTGGTAGCCCAATATAATTTTATTCCTACGTCAGATACATATCGATCATGATATCCTAACCTGGGATTGTCATAGATATCATTAGCAGACTCGGCTATCATTAAATCTTTGTCAATATTCCAATATTCTCCCAATCTTGTAGAAAAAATTAAGAAATCGCTGTCAATTAACAGAGTTCTATCATAAGGAGTTAGATCCCAAGCTGAACATCGGTTTGAATTTACAAAAGGAATCACATTGTTAGTTTCACCATCATATAATCTTCGCATGTTATTGGTCTGTGGTCTGTCTGTTACAATAATATGTTCAAATAATTTTTTAGCCTTGTTGTAAATTTTAGATTGCTTCATCCATTCTACTGTAGATGCGTCGGTGATTAATGACGCAGGAACTCCGAGATGTTTTTTGGCCAGGCCGCCCGATATAACTGCCATTAGAGCATAATCTAATGCAGGACTATTATGTGCATAGAGCAGTATACCTCGAGTCATGATGTCAACAATTTTTCTACTGATCTACTTTTTTTGAGATTTTGATTGTGTTCAAAATACTGATTAGTAACTTCGAAATATCTGCTGAAACATTCATCTCGAAATTTTTCTAGATCTTCAATTAATACAGGATTATCATTGGTGTCTATTAGCACTACTCCAGAACTTCGACCCTTGGTCAATAACATTTCTAAAAAGGTCAGCAGAGTTTGGTCAATACGAAATAATCCTCCGTTATGCCCAAGAGTTAACCTGGCGGAAATTTTTTCTTTGAGTATCTTGCGTTGGATTGAAAAGGTCTGCTGATAGTTAGCAAACTCTAAGGCTTTTTTCAGCTGTGCATCACTCATAGTTTCTCCTTGATTATATACGCACTTTATTTAGTGGTATATATCTATAGAAGGAAAAAACTAGGGCGAAGGTGCTGCTATGCTGATCGTAGGCAGTGTCACACTAAAAGGTGTAAATGCTGGTGATAATACTCCAGTCGCATATAACACATTCACATTGACCGTAAAGGTTCCATCTACTGCATCACCGGGGGGAGGACTAACAGCCTCAAATGGATCTGTGTAGTTGTCAACGAAACGCACACGTAATTGCAGAATTCTTGCTGACCCTGTACTGTTATCTGGTTGATCCGAACATCTGGCATCTATCTGTAGACTGTTTGATCCATAGGGGCTTGATCCAGTAGTACTAGACCACTGTTGAAAACTGTTGGTACATCTATACCAATTTTGACCGTTAGAACTACCAGGTAATCCTGCAGTTGGAGTATTGCCGCCAAACGACTGTGTGCCTGCCGAACTTAGTATTGATGTCCATTGTGTAGCCTGGGTGGTAACCAGTGTAGTGGCTGTTCTTGAGGCAGAGATTCTAACTAATCCGCCACTGTTAAAGAAATGTCTCGCTTGATTAGCGGTAGCAAAAGTTACTGTTATGGTGCTAGAGATCAGACTGTTCCAAGTTGATCCGTATGTTCCTGGCCAACTTGTAGATGCTGATCCAAAACTCTGTGTAGCAGATTGGCTGCCCGCAACTGTAAATTTATTACTAACTATGGTATTTGCTATGGTATCATAGGTAGTAACTGGAGCATCTACTGCACTAAATCTAATAGCGCCACCTTCTAGTACTGTTACTGGTGCTGGATCTGATCCGAAAATATGCCTATAGGAGTTGATGATGTCAAATCGAAGATTGGTGTACTGCCCAACTGTAACTTTGGTTCCTTCTGCTACTGCGGAGCTTTGAAGAATCTGACCCCATCCAGAATCTATACTACCAACTCCCAACACATTGGCAACTTTGTTTCTGATAGAATTATAATCGGATTCTCTTATTGTGTCATTAACAGCCATGAATGTCTTTGAAGTTTATCATATATTTACAGCATTAACTACCTGTGATTGCTGAAAGTGAATATGTTGGACTTGTAATGGTAAATGTGCCTGATGGTAGCAAACTACCAGAAGCTTTGAGTTCATCTACTGCTATAGTCAATGTGCCGTCGACCAAATCTCCAGGAGGAGGAGACGGTTCTGGACCTGGGTCTACATAATTATCAGCAAGTGTGATTTTTAAAAATAACTGAGTGGCTGTTCCTGCACTGTTGTTGGCTACATTAGTTTTGGCCTCAAGTTTAAAGGTATTGGCACTATATGGAGAAGACGCTGAACTTTGAAAATAAATTTGGTAAGCATTAGTTAGTGTATAATAATTTACCGTAGGGTCTGTGTCTGCACCAAATGATCTAGTGGCTACAGAGTTTAAAAAATTTACCCAGGCGTTGTATTGTTGAGTCGGTGTTCCGCCGGTTAACGTAGTTGTAAATCTCATCTTACTACCACTGTTAAAGAAATATCTTGCTTGATCGGCAGATGCAAAAGTCGCTGTAAGAGTGGCCTCACATAGAGTCGACCAAGATGTTGATCGAACTTTAGAATCAACAACGGTAATTACTGCTTGGCTGGCATTTATTTGAAATCTATTGGAGTCTGCAGTTGCTAATAGAGTCACATAATTGTTGTTGGGAGCAGACGCACCATAACCTATTACATCTCCTGTAGTTAAAGTCACAATACCGGCAGGAACTATGCCGTCTTGATGTAACCTAATGCTAACAATATCATATCTCAATGCATCCCATTGTGCCTTTGTGATTGTGTTGCCAACAAATACATCTGCGCTCTGCACAGCCTGGCCATACCCTCGGCCAGCTATGCCTGTTCCCAACAAACGTTCTGCTGTGTCTTGTATAGCCACATATTCTGAGGCTAAAATATCTGTGCCTGAGGCTGCCATATTATAATACCACCGATTCTATAAGTTTAATATCTTCGCTGTCACTGCTTTCCATAGCAACGGCAAAAGTATCCAATCTATCTTGAGCAACTTCTGCACATCCCCAATTGCCAGCAACTAGTCTATCACCTTTACGCACTATCCCTTTGACCTTGATCGGCACCCGCCCTTTCAAGGCCACATATATTCCGCCTTCTAGTTCGCTGTTCATCATGATCGCTGGGTTTTTACTGATAACTCCTATGGCTAGATCACCGTAGGTAGATGCCGTTACTTCAGCAGCGCCCCCTACTACCATTACTGTGCCTACTTCATATTCTGCATCAGCAAGATATTTTTCAGCCAAATCAGCATAACGTGCAGAGGTAGCAGTACCCTGAAAAAGATTAGCAGTAATATCACCGCTAGAATTACGTGCTACTATGCTATAGGCAGTGGCTGTTAGCTTTGCAGTTCTGTATTGAGTGCTAATTGTAGCACCATTCCATGTTGGGTCCACTACGGTTCCACTAGCATCAACAAACGTTCTGTCTGCCTTATCTGTAGTACCGATAAATTGGTTGGCGGTTATATTACCGGTAGAGTCTCTAACTGTAATTGTAGCCAGTCCCGATCCAGAAATAGTCGTCGACGGTAATAGACCAGTTAACTGTGAGGCAGTTGTTGCAGTGGCTGCTGAACCTGTGCAGTTTCCTGTTAGTGTACCGATTATAGACACACCCACAGCGCCAATCTGCTTGGTAACTGAATTGACCAGTATTGTGGTGTCTGAAGCCAGCACATTTCCAGTATGTGCTCCTGCAGTTGCGCCGGTAACATTACCTGTTAAATTTCCGGTGAACGTAGCAGAATATACATTGTTCCAACGAGATACAGGAACACCTAAAGTGTAAGCATTATCATTGCCGGGCTGCAGGCTGGTGCTGTTGATTACTGCAATATCACGTTCATCTGTAGTTTCAACGACTGTAATTCTAAATGTTATAGGATTTCCTAGACGATTTTCGACTATTACTTCGTCGCCACCTTCAACCCGAAGTCTAAAATCATTACCATCTCCTACTGAAAATCCTGGATCTCCAAACGATACTTCACTGGTAAATGCATTTTCTCCCTGCTTTATATATTGATCTGCAGTAAATCCGCCAAGGCGAGTTGCATTGCTTGCTGTACCCCACATCACATAGTCATCTGTGCCTATACCGGTCTGAGACTTAGCCAATGTAAAGCCTTTCTTGACCACTGTAAAATCGTCTATGGCATTTTGTGCGTTGTCTAGAGTGAAAGCTGTTTTACTAAAAATTCCTATGACCTTGTCATCAGCTATAACTTTGAGTATAGTATGTGGCCCTACCGCCGTGCCTATCGTGCCTTTGACTACGGCTGCACTGACAATCGATGATCCTAGATCTGGGCTAGCTTCTGGTCCTATAAGTGCAAAATCTACACCAGTCCATGCATATAACTGTTTGGCCGCAGAATCCCACCAAAAATCACCAGTGCTTAATCCGCTGGGTGCAGTGGTACTAACTTCTGCTCCGCCTGCCAATTTAAATCGTGAGCCATCATAAAATTTTAATTTCTTATTAGAACTGTCAAACCAAATTTGACCAGTAACTACTTTGGGAGGAGCAGAGGTGTTGGCAAAGTTTTCCAAGAGATGCAGGAAATTTTCATTCTGTACTTCACCATAACCTGCATAATTTTTACCTACAAAACGCAGATCCGATGTGGAGTCAATAGTACCATCTGCTACAGATACAAAAAAAGCTCCATTAAATTTGTCTACTTGATATGCCATTATAATACTCCACTATTTTATATTTATAGATTCTTAATGATATGCCTACGTTGCCGCTTTCGTTAAGATCTTCCTACCATTATTTCGATTTCTCCTAATTCTCCATGAAAATCTTCCAGAGCTTTACCTATAATCTGTCCCGCTTTTGGTTCTAAATTTCCACAAGATCGAGCATATCCTTGTCCCGCACTGATCATAATGTCGCCTTTCCGGATTCTACCCACTACTTTACAAGGCACACGCCCCTGAAGAGCTACGGCTACAACAAATTCACCTGTGCATGCACTGTTCATAAGATGTGCAGGTTCAGTACTTACTATTCCAGCTACGGCTGTGGTATCTACAGAAGCCAGCGTAACTTCAGTTGTTCCGCCTATCATTAATACAGTTCCTGCTGAATAGTCTGCATCAGCTACATAGTTTTCTGCAAGGTCACTATAACGAGCTGCGGTAGCAACCCCCGTGAATACATTTGCAGTAATATTACCGTTACTGTCTCGAGCAGCAATGCTGTAAGCCGAGGCTACAAGTTTTGCAGTTCTGTATTTTGTACTGGTAGTGCTATCATTCCACACAGGATCTGTCACAGTATTTGTAGAATCAATAAATGTTCTATCTGTATTATCTGCTGTACCTTTAAATTCATTTGCGTAAACTTTGTTAAATCCTCCGAACAACAGAGACGGAAGTCCAATATTTGTTTGTCTAGCATCGCCTGAGATAATTGCTGGAGCATTATCAGCTCCATAGGAAAGAGCTGTCGAAGAGTTAACGAATGAAATATCAGGACCACTTGGTCCCATATCAAAATTTAGAGTACCTGTGCTGGATCGTATAGTAGGAACTGTGGTGGAGGCAACAAACATTCTTAATTGTCCGGCACTACCTATGTTGACTCCACTGTCATTTACATTTAGATCGATCAGCGTTCCTACCTGTTGAAGGCTGGACTGAATTACTGTGGAATTTAAAATAGCACCTGTTAACGTTGTTGCTGCTGCTGGTACTGTAATGTCACTGGTACCGTCAAAGTTCACACCGTTTATTTTTCTCGCTGTTTGTAATTGAGCTGCTGTAGAAGCATTTCCTACTGTAGAGCCTATAAATGAATTGGCCTGTATCACATTAAACGTACTGGTACCAATAGTAGCCGTCACATTACCGGTTAGATTGCCTACAAAATTAGCATCAATAGTACCAGCTGAAAATCCACCTTCGGAGTTTCTGGCCACCACTTTACCTATTATATTTGATGGTGTTGCATCAACAGCCCAAGTAGTTGCTGAACCACCATCAAAATCTGAACCTGTGATGTAGGTGCCTTTAAACAGTTTGTTGGTTGTGGATGATTTTACTGTGATATTTTGTTGGCCGTCAAATCCTACGCCATTTATAGTTCTTGATATACTAAGTTTATCTGCACTACCAGAATTACCTGTGATATCACCTTTAACTTTGGCTGCAGATGATAGATTAATACCTGCGATTAAACTGCTGTCAAATCCTGCAACTGCCGAACTGGCATTAATATTAAATGCTTCTGCAGTGATAATAGCTACGGGATTATCATTAGTGGTCAATATGATGACTGGTTTAGCATTTCCTAAAGTGTTGTCTAGCGTTGTGGATCTGGCTTTAGTAATTCCAAATCCTGCTACTGCTTCAGCACCAATAAACACCCATTGATTTCCGGTGTATACCTTTAATTGATCAAGTGTGGTGTCCAACCATAGAGCTCCTGCATTGGGGCCTAGCGGGGCTGTTGTGCTTAGAGTAGCAGCACCTATAGGGCTCCATGCGTTTCCGTCGTAGGCATAGGCCAGTTTGGCCGTGGTGTTAAACCAGACCTGTCCCTGTAAAGGTCTCGATGGTGGAGATGCATTAGCAAAATTTTCCAGTAAGAAAACAAAATTTTCATTCTGAGTCTCACCGTAGCCTACGTAATTTCTGCCAACTAGGCCTAGACTAGTGGAAGTATCAATAGTTCCATCTTCTAGAACTAGTAACTGCGCTCCACTAAATTTGTTTACTATATAGGCCATTTATGCCGCTCCTGTATTCATTATGGTGGTAAAGTTGTATCTGTCTGCCATGCCCATGCACCGGCCACTATCAAGAATGTTTTGATAATTCTTGTGGTCGAAATACTTGCTGCTGTAATGTTTGCTGTAGGGAATGTAATACCAGTAACAGCTTGAGCAGTATTAAAAAGATTATCTATAACAAAAGGATTTGTACTAATGCCGGGAGGTAACGCATTAATAGACAACGAAGTGCTAGAATTACTCAATAAGGTACACAATATCCTTGCATAAGTTCCATTCCTGAATTCAGCTACTGGTGCAAGATTATTTAATATATTGTTGATAATGTATGTATTAGATTTTCCATCAGACAGATCCATGCTAAACACCAACGGTCTTAATTCAATGGTGTTGTCTACGTATTCTTTTGTAGCAGCATCCTGTTGTCCCACTGGATCTTGCATGCCTGTTATTCTAGGAGAACCGATCAATGCTACGTTTCCTGAGCCGTCTGGCTCAAGTTCAATATCGAAATTCGTAGATAGTGTGCTGATCCTATGATTTTCAAAGCGCAGTTGGGCCACAGGTGGTAGTCCCGGACCAACGTTGATAACATTTAGTGTACCAAAAGATGTAACTCCCGGAATGCTGGTAATTGCAGATCCAAGACTGTTTCCATCAATTACTTTCACTCCCCCTATCTGTAACTGTTTACCTGTTGCTAGATTTACACTCTCACTGACATCGAATACTCCATCAAACGGAGGAGAAACCAAACTTCCAGTAGACCTGTATATGATAGTTTTATTATAAGAAGACGAATCATTGGCGTCGGCTCTAATAATAATTCCCGCACCGTTGGCTGTAGTTTCACTAGGTGATACAGTAGCAGCCAATGTAAGTGTTTGATCCTCTATAACAACATTTTCGGTATTAATTGTTGTAGTGGTTCCTTGTACTGTAAGGTCACCGCCAACTACGAGACTTCCTCCTAGATTCACTGTGCTATCAAGAAAACCCGAATACATATTTACTGAGCGTGTTACAGGTTCTATAAGGATAGCATTTTCTAGGTCAAGATTTTTTCTAACTCTTAAAAATAAACTTTTGTCAGTGGCAGAATTGCCTATAAACACATTTCCCGAAGTGACCGTGAGAGTTAGTTGACCCGCTGATCCGATAATGACTCCTGCATCATCTTGAATATTAATTTGGCCGGCAAAAGTGTTGCCTGTATCTGTTCGAGCATAGATAGTAGCTGCTGCACCTCCTAGTTGTTCGGAATTGGTACAGGTAACTCGAAACTTGATGTTGGCCAATGTGCCTGAGTTGAACCCGGGTTCTATAGTACCACTAAATCCTATAATAGCAAGTTTAGGTGTGAAACTGTCTTTAGAAAAAATCCCCAACAATATGCCGTTGTTATAAAGATAGGTAACAATTTTAGTCTGATTAAGAGTGTCGAGTATACTGGCAACTTCTAATCCGCTTTTACCTTGGATCGTGGAATATGCTGGACCAATTAGTATAGGCAGGTTGCCATCGAAGAAATATAATTGCGCACCTATATCATCAAACCATAAATCACCAATAGATAGAGTAGCAGGCTGTGAACTGGAAATAGTTGCAGAGCTTACAGGAATAAATGTTGTACCATTGTAAACCTTAAGTTTATTTTCTGCACTATCGAACCAAACTTGACCTTTGACTGGATGTAGAGGGGCAGTGGTACTAGAAAAATTTTCTAGAATTTTAACAAGATTTTCATTAAACGCTTCGCCGAATCCACTGTAGTTTTTTCCGATAAGAGTGATGTCAGTAGATAGTGTGTCTATTTGTCCATCTGCTACTGTGGCTACAATAGTTCCGTCTGTTTTGTTTATTTGATATGCCATTCTGTTTCTCTAATTAAAATAACGGTGGTCCAGATCTAATAATGTAATTTATTGTTAGAAATGGATTCATAATACCAATTGGAGTACTTGTTGTTGGAACGCCTAACATGTCTCCAGTTCTTTCTAAGTACTGTGCCTGTCCAGGAGCAGTAGGCCCTAGCCCGGTAGTTCCTAGTGGATCTATTGTGGTTGATACAAATACAGCTTTATAATCTTGATTTCCAGAACTTAGAGTGTGTCGATGTTGTGGTAAATTAGCCGGAATTAATGTGGCTGAACTTGAGCCAGCATCTCCACCAAGAGTAATGGCTTTTACGTCTGGTACACGACCAGCAGTGCCACCTCCTCCATCTATGCCACCACCTATTGCTAGTGGTACTGTTCCTGCATTATCCATATTATCTTTGCCTAACGCAAATCTGCCTCTTAAATCTGGTAATCTAAATGTAAGAACCCCAAGCAAAGGAGATGCTCCATTATAGATAGGCCCAATAATATCAAATAACGCCTGAAACTTGGTTCTTTCAATCTCCGAGCCATCGCAGAATAAAAATCCATATGGAGCTATAGCCCCTGCATAAGGTATAATACCACCAATTGGAATTCCCATATCCCCTACGAATGCATCTCTAGTTTGTTTTAGTAGACCTGACGATGCCAGTGATGCGTCACTACTTCTGTAGGTTAATACAAAATCATTTGGTTTTGAGGCGAATGTTTCAATTTTATTAGCAATAATATTAGCAGTCAATGAAGTATTGAACACCTTAACATAGCTGCCTAGCTGACCGTCAAACTGTACAGCTGGACTTGCTACATCTCCTGTCATTTGAAAACTAGTTACGTTGGAAAGAGCAGTAGCAGTGTTAGCATTACCACTGATGTTTCCAGATAGCACACCTTCTATAGTATCTGCTATAACAGTTTTAGCTCTTATAGTTCTCCAACGTTTAGTAGCTGTCCCAAGATCGTATAAATCGGTATTCTTCGGTTGTATGAGATTGGTCTGTGAAACGCCAGTAATATCAACACCATCACCTACCAATAAATTTTTAGTAACTGCAGCACCTCCGGCAGTTCTAAAACTTCCATTATTTAAGTTTGTGCTTGCAGAAATATTAGTTACTATCACTGAACCAGTGAGTGTCAAACTACCGTCAATGTCCAAGGCTTGGCTAGGAACGGCTTGATTGATTCCTACTTTGTTGTCTACTACCTTTAGAATCGTAGATGGAATGCCGTCTCGATTTAATTGAATATCTATAGAACTGCCTGCAGCACTATTATATATTTTAGCTGCTGTGGCTGTTGTTCCAATATTAAATGTTTGATCAACCCCAACTGTAACACCATTGTTATTTCTTATATTAAATGCAAAATCTGTGGTATTGATTGTGTCAGATCTTAAGAATTTTGAAGATTGAATTATTAATCCACCCACAGTCAAACCATCGGCTGTAGATGCTGGTCCAAATAGTGTTGGTTCAAATCCGCCCGAAAATTGTGCTACTTCAACCGGAGTGCTAGGATTAGCTATGTTTATACCGGAACGAATAACATCAAATCCAGATATCAGTATTTTAGGTGTAAAACTATCCTTGCTAAAAATAATTACCGGTATATCTGCAATATAAAATGTAAGAACGTATCTATCAATATTATCTGAGTCTGAGATCTTTTCAATTACAGGACCATATCTCAATCCGCCCACCGAGCTTTCTGTAGGACCTACAAGAATCCAACGTGATCCTGTGAAAATACGCAACTGTTGGTTAGTGGTGTCAACCCATAATTCACCCACCTTGCTGACTGCAACTGAGGGTTCGCTTACACCTTTTTGGATTCCAGATGCTGCTTTCCACGCAGTATTATCCCAGATCTGAAGAATCCCATCTGTACTATCATACCATAACTGTCCTTCTATGGGATTAACTGGTTCGTCAGCAGATGCAAAATTCTCTAATAATGCTAAAAAGTTTTCTGCAATGATCTGTCCATATCCAGTAACATTGCGTCCTGGAAATGTAAGACTGGTGTCTGTACTAGAGGTATTATCAAAAACCGTTATGGGTGTTTTATTTTCTTTGTCTGTAAAATTAACTATATATGGCATCTATTATACCTCTGTGAAACCAGTTAGACTTTGTATACGTATAGTATAGTCAATCTGTAACAGTCTGTTTAGAGATTTTTGAACTGGATGAAAGACCACATGAGTCAGCAGTTTTCCGGTACCATTTGGATTGTAACTGATCAATCCAAGCTCATCAAAAACAAAATTTCCATTCATGTCTACTGAATTATCAAAGGCCTGTTGCCCTAAAGGTTCGCCGTAGTCTAACAAACAACTGATCAATATATCACTATATGTAGCACCACTAACGTGTCTGATCTGCATGAGATTTCTTGCAGGATCTGTGTTTGCAATGGCATTTTGATCCACAATTTTAACATAGGTTTGGTTATACAAACTAGAATTTACTCCTATGGTATTTGGTGTCAAGTATGTGATTAATCCTGTTGGGTCAACTATGGTGCCCCCGGAACCAAATGCCATTTGAAAAACAGTGCCCAACCCTTGATTGCTTAAACTCTGCACCATAGCCACACTCATGTTTTCATAATGTATGGCATTGCGTTTATCAATAAACACTTCCTTGGTGTTAGGATCAAAAATTTTGATATGCCCTTCAAAATTGAAACCACCTGTTTCGTTAGGTCTCGACGGGGGTATCTCGGGCTTTTTTGATTGATTTTCTTGCATTTTGTTCTCTGTTGAATTCATCATGTATTTATCGAGGTAACAGAGTAGTCTTCTCTGCTATGAATCTTGCTATAGAATTTGTATTGTCTAACAATGTTTGGCCATTAGAAGCTGTGGTTTGCCCCCTGTCATACCAAGTTTTTCCAATTCTTTTTATCACTGTAACTCTTGTTCCTGCTGCTAACGGTTCTGTTAACCTAATATAGGCTGTTGTACCGTCTACTGCGAATTCTGCTTCACGTGTTTCATCTGCGGTTGGACTATAGGCACCATTAGATTCAACCCACACATCAATAGGATCTTTACGCAGACGGCGGCCGCCTGCAAATATTTCAATTTGATCACAAGGACCGTAACTGTTAGGAACAGTGTTCCTAAACCACGAAGTTCTTGTACCTTGCTCAGGCACAAAATTCAAAGGTCCTATTAACAGTGTACTGCCGTCGCTGACAAAATCAGTTCTATCCTGTGTTTCATTATAAGGCAATATTTGGGTAGCACCTACATCTATAACTGATGCTCCTGAAACATGAGTTTCTGCAATAGCTGTTCCTTGCGAACCCCTGCGTAACTGTGATAATAAATTGCCAGTCTTGCTCATGTATTCTATTCTTTCGCCTTCAATAAGTATGATTCCGGGAACGTTTCTAGAAGGTATCGGAGCAGTTAATTGTGATCCGTCAGTGACTGTTATCGTAGTATCGTAATAATAAAGTGCTGTTGCTAGTGTTACTTCATTTTTAGAAAATCTATTATAATGATAGATGTTTAACATATCCTTATGAATTTCATAAGCACTAGGCAATCGATAGATATCTGAGGAAAAAAGAACTATTTTAATTACATCAGTAAGAACAGAGTTCATATCTATATAAACTACATTTCTAGGTATATTTACATAATAATCTTGATCTTGTGTAAGACGAACACCATTTTTATAGACCCAGACATAGCTAGCAGATATAGGAGCTCTAGGCAATTGGTATTGCACTTTACCTCCTGAAGTCTCGTCTGATATTATATCCAATATCGAATATTGGCTAAACCATGTAATGTTTATTTCTACATTATCTGTTTCGTTAGAGGAGAACATCGGAACAGCTGAATCTATCACAAGATTGGAGCCAACTATAAAATATTGTGCTCTTCGATTGTTTTCAATTTTTATATTATCTCCCACATTGAGGATGGCGGAATAAATTGTTAACTCTTTAGAGGTACCATTATAGCTATAATCCGTAACATAGGTCTTCAACTGATTATTAACATATACTGATATGTTGATAGGTAAAATTGTACCCGGAACTTCAAAAGGATCTTGTCCTAGAATAAATGCATTATTGGTACCATCATATTCAACATAAATTGTGTCTGACCCTTGGAGTATTTGTCCTTCAACTTCTACTATTATTGAATTAGGGGCCGATCCGGCAGTCAATGGAACAAACCCTTCGAGATCAAAACTTCTCGTGCTACCTTCAAAGTATAGTGTTTGCTTGTTGACTTGTACTACAGAGACTCCTGAACTATCAACATCAGCATTGGCTTCAAGACTGATTATTCTAATCACTGCTGACGCTGGAGGTATTATGCCAAACTGTACCAGAGTTTTTCCTGGGGTGTCAACAACTCCTGTGCTGTTTATAAATCCAATATCTACTGGTTCACCGTTCAGTGTCACAAATACTCGTGCAGTATCGACATAGTTGGCATCTGTCAAAAATAAATTAGTGGTGCCATCGGCAATAAACATATCACTAGATAATATACCAATTCCGCCTACGCCAATTGAGATAATTTCTATTAGAGAATTGTTGATAGGTGCAGTTATAAATTCAACACGTGAAGCAGATAGATCTAATGTATAATCTAGACCAAAATGTTTTTTAATTTTGTTAACATACACGATTACGGAATTATTTTCAAGTATTTCTTGACCAATATTAAAATCAGTGAGTGTGCCGTCACCTTTGATTGTTTTAGATTGTAAAACTGCTGACCCTGTAGAAGTTGATTGAAATACTTTAATAGACACACTATCCATTATCTGACCAGGAACGTTTTCTTCTGGGGCAGGTACATGATCGGGTTCGATAAATTTGCCGCCGACCACAACTATTTCTTCTGCTGTGATTCCTTTGGCTGTGACATACACACTATCTATAGCTGATAATGTACCACCACTTAGTTGAGTATCTAACAGATTGTCGTCTGTGATGGTCACAGATCCGTCACTTTCTGTAGGACGGAAAATTAATATGTCGCCATTAACTGTTTCTATATAACTGCCAATTTCTATCACATTGTTAATGCCATTTCCTATAAATGTAGGCATTTCTGCATTAGGATTTATACTTGTAGAAGAATCAACTTGATTTGTATAAGCTGGATCATCTATTCTGAGAGTTTGGTTAGTTCCTGCTCTTTTGATGTAGATATTGAGAACCTGATCTACATTAGGAATGTAGGGCAAAGTTACTGTAGAAGTACTACCATCACAAATAACATAATAGTCGCTGTTAGTTTCAACACTATCCCAGTTGTCAGTGAACCACGGCAGTGCATCCCACCCACCTGTAACTTCGAACGTTGTGCCTTGAATCTGCACTCCGCCAAAATCTATTCCGGTCATAAGTTGATTAAGTTCTTTGCCAATCATGCCAGCTGTTGGATTATAAAATCTATCTATCCTATTCACGGCTGATAATAATTCAATATTTGTTTCATAGATTACTGTGATTACGTCAGCAGGTTCTCCCGACTGCCCTGGAGGCGGAGGACCGTTAGGTGCTACGTTGAATATAATCTTTCCTCTCAATAATTTATAACTGTCAGTTGATGCATAATAAAGACTGAGCGTGTATTCGTTGTTTAACACCAATTGATCGTTTTTAAATATAGTTATTTTAGTCTTGTCTTTAGTAGGAGCATAATTAAGTTCAAATACCGATGTGGTTCCGGTAGCAACAAATGTTTGATTCTGTGTATATGCTTGATAGTCGCTAGTTTTGCTTATTCTATCAAATTTTATTGTAAGATCAAAAGTTCTAATCTTAGTATCACCTAGTATTGCTGTGGCTTTGGCCTGTATTCCGTCACCGGAATTTCCTCCTACCAATACAATTGTTGGTCTTTGTGTGTATCCGATTCCAGGAGTTAATATTTTGATACCGGATACTTTACCATTAGATATATAGGCTTGGGCCGTGGCACCGGTTCCATTTCCTTCTATAACTACTCGAGGAACTGTAGTATACATGGTGCCATAATCGTGTAACAAGATGTCAACAACAGAATATCCATTATTATCTGTCCACCATTTCCAAGGATATTGCTCTAATTCAGCCCGTCCGTCAGTTATAGGCACTACCTGACCGTCTGGGATTGAATAACTAGGAGCAAGATCAAAATCTGTAGTATCTGCCCGATACGGCTCATTTTCTTTATACAGGCTTATATATTCTCTAACGGTGGTTCTAAATGGTTTTACTTCGTCTATATACTGTTGATAACTTTCTAGATTGTCATTTTTATAATTGATCCTAGGATAAGTTAAATCTCCAACAGTGTGAGTGGCATTTAGAAAACTGGTTTTAAACACCCAATCAACGTATGGTTGTTCAGAGAGAGCATATCGTATACTGGAGAAAAATAATTTGTTCCATTCTATCGCTAAATCAGAGATAAAAATATCTTGTTTAACTGCCTGTAAAATATTTCTTAATTCAATAGAATTAGAAATGTCATATGTTGTGTTGTCAAAAGATTGTGTATTATCAAATCCTATACCTGCTAGTTCTGTATCATATAATGAAGATTTTAATTCTATAGTTCCATTTTCTCTTGCCACCAATTTAAATCTATCGGAAAAAGCACTTCCTGTGTTTGTAATTTTTTCAAATACTGCCCACCCACCTGTGCCATATTCCTTAACTCTGATAAGATCTCCTACGGAAATAAAATACTCCAGTTCTTGAAAAACGCTTAAAATTTCTCTAGTAACCTGTATGTTTGCAGAATATCCTGTATCATACCAATCTATATTATTCCAATATTTGGTTGTGTCATAGGCTTGAGATCGACTACGGAAAAACACCTTTCTAACATCGTCCCAGGCATAGATACTCCAGAAATTATTGATAGTGGAATCATTTGTTACCAGCACTGAAAAATTCCGTACGTTAGCCAACAATGTTCGATAATTTTTTCCTCTTGATGTTACCGTTGCAGTAGCTACCCTTCCTTGATTATCTAGTGCCAGCGTAATTTTGGCTCCTAAGCCATCACCGTTTATAACTACCGGCGGAATCACTTTATATCCTGATCCCGAATCAACGATATCAACTGTATCAAGTTCACCGTCAACTAAATTGGCTCTAAGAACCGCCTGTTTGATTCTTACTGTTCCTACGATCTGTAGCTCTATCTCTGTATCTACGGCGATATCATATAGATTTAATATCGGTGCTGGTGAAAGATCTGTAGCATTAAGTTCTGTGAAGTTTATTAGATCAGCAAAGGGTTGTTTAGTTAGAACACTATTAATATTTGTTACAGCTAATTTCAATGCCATAATTCTATCAACAAACATGCTCTGGCGAGGCCTAAAATTAATTCCGTATTTTTGCTTGGCTGACAGTTTTGTATCCGGCACCCTGTTACCGTTAATGTCTGTGCCTACTAGACTATCAATCCATTTATTTTCTAACTGTTTAGTAGGCACACTACCGGCAACAGATTCTGTCAACAGTTGATATTCGCTATGTATAGGTCTCAGAGATGCCAAATCATTTCTGTATTTGATGTTGAGAAGAGCTGTATCCGATGACATTACTGAATTAAGATTGTACAAAATAAACTTGTTAGAATCTATTAGCGATACAAATGTAACTCCAGTACCTACAGGATTTGCAATAATGTTTGCCACTTCTGCCGCACTACGTGATCTACCTGGCATATTTGCAGGTATAATAGTTGTATTTTTTACCCAGTAAAAATAAAGAGTTTGTTGAACCAATCCTGTTGCTGGGTTTATTATTTGTTTTACACTGTATACATCATTGTTAGGATATAACGGTTGACCGCTGATTCCTCTCACGAATCCTTCATTGGTATCTGCTATTGCTGCCCACTCGTTTGGTAATAGGGCACTTTGAATCCATTCGTATACGTCAATACTGCTGCCAAGGGTCAGTCTATTCCAGTTACCTGTTCTAAAAGCAGTATCACCTTGTTCAGCATAAATCCATTTCGCAGTATTGGTGTTCCACCATAATTTACCGACATTGGCCTCATACCAAGCAATCGCGGCATCAGTTACTACTTGATCATTACCGATAGTATATACCGCCGGATCGTAAGGAGTTTTGAATTTAATTTCCTGTTCGGCAATATTAAGTATTTTTCCTTTGGCAGAGTCTATAAAATCAATATCTTGAATCTTAACATTACGCACATTATCATAGAGTTCTATACTTCTTATTTTGCGTATGTCAACTACAGGTTGTTGTGATCTTATAGTATTCCAAGAGGATACCGCTGTGTCTTTCTTGAACAATCTAGCATTACCTATGAAATCTCCTTGGTAGACTACAGATCCTAACGCTGTTTCGCTTGGAGGTCGATAGAAAGGCGATCCTACTGCCACATAAGAACCAACACAGTCTATACTAAAACCAAACGCTTCACCTGGCGAAAATATCTCTTGAAGTTTTTCAGTAAGAAAAAATGTTTGATCTTTTTTATCAAATATATAAACTCCGCCTGTATATCCTTGATTAATAGAAAATCTAGTCGATGCATTGTCGAAAGTAGTACCTCGTAGAATGTCGAATGTTATAGGTAGCTGAGTAGCAGCATTTCTTGCTCCGACAGCAATTTTTTCCGCGTCGGGGCTAATGGAAACTCCATAGCCGAAATATTCATTGGGGTATGTTTCAAAGCTCTCTAGACGTTGTTTTACTCTATATTCAGTGGTGGCTGTGTCTAGTTCTAATACGTATACGCTGCCTTGATCTTGGTAATTAATGTCTGCTTTAGGACTTGATACAACTAAGGTATTTCCAGTAAAATCTGTGTCCATAGAAAATCCAAACTGATCTCCAGTGCTGATTATCAATCCGGAATCTATATCTGAGAATGAACTAATAGATGCTGCATTGATCATCTGTTTGAGTTCATAGACATCGCCTGAGGTGCGAGCGTAAACATAGACCTTACCACTGGATTGAGTAGTGCTGTCTCCTACCACTTGCCAGTTGACACTGTTTGAAGGATCTTCATTATAGCTTCTATAGGTAGAGTCTGCTCCGAGAAACGCATCACCTAGGCGATAGTATTGATAGGAATCACCCGGTGCTGTAAGATCCTTAAATCTCACAACCTCACCTTCTACATATTCTACATCACCTCTCCACAGTCCTCTATAGTTGGGAAAATATTGTCCATCAGCATCTGGAGCACCGATAATCAGTATACTACCATTGCTGTTCATGGCCATGCTCGATCCAAATTTATCACCCTGTTTGACCAATTCTGCAGTCTGTGTTTGACTCAACAACCCCGTGGTAGCAAATTCTAGAGTTGATCCGTCATCTTCTACTGACAATGAAGTCGGTAAAGAACAATTTGTACTGATGTCGCTGACCTTTAACCAGCCCTGCGACTCTATAGTAATAGTGCTGCCATCTGAGGTAGAATCTTCTAGATTCATCCATAGATTTCCTCTCACGGCTTCTGCTAGAGGATCCTGTGCAGCCTGCCATACGATTTCACCTGCCTTATAAGATTCTTGGAAATCATACACACCTTTGTACATGGGATTTTCTAAATGTCTCCATGCGGTGCCATCGAATTTAAACAGATACACTCGGCCTGTGTTGTTGTAAGAACCTGTGGCTGATACTGCCATATAGTATGAGCTGCCGCTGACAGATACAGTTATTTCGCTGCCAAATTTTTCATTGTCTGCGGGCCTCGGGCTGACAAAAGCTGCGGTGTTTGAAAATCTTCCATTAGCATAGGTATAGACTGCTACCATTCCCTGTTGGTTTAAGGAAGAGGTCGAGCCACTGGTAGTGGCCGGTATAATAGTGGCTAATTCCCAATCGTCTGTATTGATGGCTAATTCGCTGCTGCCGTCTCCTATCACGGTGTTGGCATTTTTAGCCTTATAAAGTCTACCACCGTATAGTACAACATCATCCTGTGCATAAAATTTTGAAGTGCTCCAGAGCCCACGGAATGTACTAGTTACTCCGCTGGCTTCATCTGCACCTATAACTAACAATGTTCCATTAGGACTTATAGCCATTTTATTGCCAAATGACCCTAGAACGTTGTTAAAGAATCCTACGGGCGGCGAGATAATCTGTTTCAGTGTCAACCCGGCAGCACTTTCTGCATATACAATCACTATACCAGATCCAGGCATACTAACTATCATCTGTTTGTTTATTGTGTCGTAGATAACTTTCTTACCAGCATTTATAGGACTAGTAGTGGCATAATCAACGATTGCGTTGGCACTATACTGTTTTTGTTTTTGTATTACTTCCCACAAATTGCTGCCGTTGTTGTCAATGAATAATTTCGAACCGTTATCTAACAGTGCGGCCTTGGCTTGATCTAACATCTGATAATCATTAAATCTGCTTTCTGTAAGAATAATAGGATTTGTCACTGTGCTCGAATCTATTTCAGGATCTAGAATATCAAAATCAACTTGAACGTTAATAGTAATATTAGTAACCGAAACAATCTTAAAAAATCCTTGTAAATTGATTATGTTTCTAAATCCTACATAAGTATCAGTTTCGAATACGTGTGGTCGATTAAAAGTTACGGTTACTGTGGTGTCATCAAATCTTGCAACCTCGGCTACAATCAACATTTCAGATGTGTTTACTCTCAATACCGTCCACGAATCTTTATTGAATGTGACCCATATATGATCGTTATCATCAACCGTAGCAATGTCTAATGTAGTTAATGCTGCCTGCGTGGGTATTTCGTGGTCATATTGATCGTTGCTGACATACCCGGCTGTGACCGTTGGGTCTGTTTCGAACGAAGTTGCGGTAATATTAGTTGCATATGGTACCGGGCTAATTGTAAAATCGCTGGCTGTAATTCTATAATTTTGATCGTTGACCCTGGTTGTTTCTGTAGATTCAATTAGAAATAACTGAGGATTAAGTTGAAGCTTATTTTTTTCTATTTGTATTTCTATTTCAGTGAGTTGGTCTGTGCCTCCTATTCGTCCAACTAAAAAGGCCCACTCTTCATTCAGCGTGATACTGTCGGCTCCCGAACGACTCAACTTATCAAATATTTTTGTGATAGCATTAGCCGAACCCTTTTCACGAATAAATCCTTGATACAATTGAAACTGACTAACAGGATCCTCTGCTAAATTATTTAAATAATCCCTCTTTTGATATCCTATAGTGTGTCTTGCAAGAGCTCTCTGATTTTGATTAGTACCTTCGGATGCTGTTTCAAAATAATCACTGAATTGTTTAATTTTATAATCAAAATTTGGAATCAGTTGTTTAAGTGGGGTGGAATCTACCTTGGTCCAATAGGCATCATTAAATAGTTCGGTGCCTAACTGATTAATTAAACTGGTCCAATTAAAACTTTTGTATGAAACTATGTCACCTAATTTGTAATCTCTAAATGGCTGCCATGCCTGTATGTTTACATTGTCAAATATAAATCCTGGGCTAGTGTAATCACCGTCCCAATCTACTGTGCGAAATCCCTGGGACTTAATACGTTCTTGGCGATAGCCTGTAGTCTTGTCGTAAAGAATATCATTGAAAACAGTTCTATCATCGAAAACCGTCACGTGTTCTTTAAGAACATAATTTAATTTTAAGAAAAATATACCGTCTGTGGTGTTGGTAGTTTCTACAGTAATGTTTTGAAAACTACGATTTACATTTATAAATCTTTGTTCTAACGGTTTTCCGTCACCCTTCAAGACTTGGTAATCATAAAATCCGTCAAGGATGTTATCTGCCACTCCAACAGGAATTATCACGTCTACCTTTTGTGCCACAGGACTAACAGCTAGTAAAGATCCTAATTCCCAGTTGTGTTTGGTCCAGAACATAAATTCTTTAACACTACTGAGCCAATCTTGGCTTACTTGATTTTCCTTATCGTATCTGTCAAATCTAAATCCTAATTCTTTCAAATAGCTTTCGTATCCTAATAGAAAATCTACTACCTGTTGTATAGAGGTAAACAGTGTTCCGTAACTAATACGTTTCACTGCTAGGGTATTAAATTCACGTCTACGCAGTGCTTCTACCGCGCCGATTTTAGGAACAACACTTAATTTCTGCCACGCCGTACTGTCAAACACATCTCCGCTGTTATGTGTTCTTAAGGCTCTGTAAAAATCATTAGAATACCTAATCAACACACCATTGTTATAATTTTTGTTTGAAGTCCATTCTAAGAATGTTGCGCTTATTCCTCCTACCGATATCAAAGGATCTCGTTGACTAGTTAGCGCCTGGTGATATTTGAAATAAGGATATATGTCATCATAGCCTGTGACTATCCAACCTCCTTCTGTTTTTTCAAATATCACTCCGCTAAAAGCCACGGTAGCTACAGGAGCACTTACATTGAAAATAATGTCATAATTTTCTGCAGGCACATATATGCTGGAGGTTGTTGCTGATGGACTTTTTGAATCCAGTAAAAATTTTTGTTGTTGTTGGTCAACAAATCCACTCATCCTATAACTTAGGCCAACATTTAATTTATCTATTTTTTCGATCGTGGTATCTTGTGATAATCCTCTTGATTTTACATAGGCTGTTATATATTTGATTAAACCTATATGTGGATCTGATAATTTTCCAGGTGCTACCTTATCTAGTGTACTAAACAAAGAAGTTGTGTTGTTTACTGTTTGGCCTAGTATGTTGATGGAAGTTCTTGACCTATCAAAATTATCTGTGATAAATTCAAACGGTTTCATCAGACACATGGCCATAACAACTGCAAACGGCCATTCTGAACTAGACCTCCAGGCATATTCAACTGGGCTGTTATCTCCAAGTACAAAAGATCCTCGGTTATTGATCAGTGAAAAATCCTGTGCTAGTCCGCTGTCTAATGGGCTTAATAATTTGCCGTCGCTGTCTGTAGGAATATGATTTAATAATCCTGGGCGTTTGTACCTATCGTAACGTCCGGCTCTGGTTCCTTGCCTAATGTGTCCGTTTTCAAGATCCTCCCAGAGTATTAAATTATTGCGTGTATATGGGGCTGGACCGTATTGTGTTTGCCACCAAGTAGGCTCCTGTGAAAATCCCAACATTTCCCAAGGGCAACGATGCGGACGATCCGTATCATAGAACCATTTATAAACTCCTCTCCAATATCCAGGCAATGTCTGTGTTTTAGTAGGATCTGACATTCTAGAATAAGTGTAGGTAAAGCTGTTCTCACTATCAAAATATGTGTTTAACGTATAATTGATGTTGGTGTTTTGTATCCACTTCAAAAATTCTTGGTTAACAATATCATCAAGCTGCGACTTGGTGTAAAGTCCGTTGCCGTAATATCCTCCTAGAATAGAATCAATATCAAATATTTCAGGATCATATTCCTGTTTTATATTGTTATAGATACGATATTCAAGTTCTAGTATTAAATCATCTCTAAAATCGCCATATGCCGTAGTAATACTACCGTCGTGTCCTTGTATAACTTCGCGAGGCTCTTGATAGGTATCGTCTATAAATTTCATAGGAGTATATTTTTTATACAGTCCCATGCTTGCAGGAGTTGCCGGAATATAATTTGTTGCTGTAGAAATGTATTCGCGTATTTCTACAATATCGTTTTGTTGAATAGGCACAGTGAGTTGCACAAATCCAAATATAGAATTAAATCCATAATCTCTAGTATTCAATAATTGGCTGCTATTGAGATAGACATAAACAGCTCGACTACTAAGACTTACAAGATCGAATTTTTCACTTAGTGCAAATGTTTTTATACCTACATCTTCTACTTTGTATGTTATGGCAGTATAGGCTCCTGCGCCCAACATATCGCTGTCTGCAAAAGAACTTACCGAAGTTTTATTTTTTGCTAATCTATCGATGATGTCATCAACAAAATTAGGTACACTATCATTATACTCAATTTCTAGTGCTCTTATGATAAAATTATTTTTAAAATCTGTGTAAGATTTTTTAGCATATTGTATTGATTTAATGATATTGTGAGTTTTATCACACAGTGTCATAATAGCCAACGGTGCTATTCCGGAGTGCTTAACAAACCTTTTAGCATGTTTCTGATATCCACTAATATCTCTTAAATTACTGGCACCTGGAATATTTCCAGTGACTACAGGTTGAAATTCTACAGCAGAAATAACATGGTCTACTGCTTGTCCTAGTGTGAATGATTGGAGTTCTGCATTAAACGGATTTTTTTCTATTCCTATTGGTATTTCATAATAACCTTGATCTGGATCAAGATCTGCGATAACTTTTAATACTACTGCATCTTTTGCAGATAATGTAAATGGGAACACAAATATATTATCTGTTCTAGTATACGTTCCGTTGTATTTGGTTCCATTAATGTAAATGTTTATAATCGGGTCAACAGTCAGTAGATTCCAATTTATGGTGTTAAACGTAAGCGTATTGGTATCGTTTATTATTACTTGACTATCTATGATAGGTTGTGTGTATTCTGTACCTGCTAATAACCAGCCATTATCATACACTGTATCTGGATTAAATTTATAAAATCCTGTTGAAATCTTAACACTCTTAGGTATACGTGTTTCTGTATACTCCGCGATATCTGAGTCCCAGTCAAAGTTAAATTCGATATCACCAACATTATCAATATTTAGGTAGCTGAGACTAAATCCTAATTCCGTGTCTATTCTACCAGATCCTTGTTTATAACTTAAGATTTTTGAACCAATGAATGAACTAGTGGTATATTTCTCACTATCAGCAAAACTCACGCCTGAAGAATCAAACACATCAAACCGTGGAGCCTGATTTACTGTGGTTTTTGTTTGGCTTAGCACCCAAGCGGTACCGTTGTAGTGGAACATCCGGCCACCATTCTTATTGCCTCTGCGTACTAGTACTCCTTGTCCTAACACACTGTCGCTGTCTTCGGTTTCTACTAGATGTATCTGCCTAGAATTTATGTGTCTAATAAATCTTACTTCATATATTTTGTTATTGGTTAGTCTATCAGTGTCAGCTGTTGCTAGTATTCTAGCACCGTCAAATAAAAATTCTCCGTCGACGTTATAACCTGCACTACCTTCAATAAGAGATAATATATCAGTGGAATTATCATCAAGATAGTCAACAGTTTTTTTGGCCACTGCTCCATGATCAAACAACTGTAGGTTGGAGGAAAATTCTATAATTGGACGTTTAGCTCTTGTATTTTCTTCGGCCGGAAAGTCTTGTCCTCTGAATGTATAGGCTGTTTCTAACACATTTCTATGAAACCAACGATTATATCTTGACCAAGGATTAGCATCAATGCTATCTTTAGCAATGGTGATGTAATCTTTAAAGGTGGGGTAGGCTGCAGCATCATCAAACGGTTCTGTATCAAATCCTCCGTTGTCAAACAACACTTCGGGAACTGTTGCAGTTAACACCGGCACTATTAGGTCTGAGAATTTAGTCAACGTTATAGCTGTTCCAACTCCTTCTATCAACCATGTGTCAGTGGCGTATTTTTCTGGATTTACATTTCCACGAAATTCTACTACCATTCCATTGCTGAATGTAACACCATTGCTGCTGACATAGGTAGATTTGCCAGCTATGTCTTTGTCTACATTGATATAGGTATTAGATTCAATATCAGAGATTATAAATCTACCAAATGTATCTGGTGTGATTAACCCTTGATAATATAACGTATCTGGCGCATCAAAGGGCACGGTAAAAGTCAATGTACCGTTTTCAATACCATTGTTGGTTACTCCTTTGTTATATTCTAGAGCTACCCCAGATGATGCTGGTTCAAGATATTCCCAATCTTCACTGTCTATAGTAATCGAACTAAGATCTCCGGGAATTATTTCTTTTTTAGCTCTATACAGTTTATTATCATACACGGCCAAAGAACCAACAGTATACAATCCAAAACCGGGCTTAAATATTAATGATCCTGTATCGTAGTTGGTTCTAATGCTGAATCCTTCGCCCGGGGCATTTATTCTAAATTTGTATGTCTGTCCTCGATATAATGTTAGGGTTGGATTGTTGGTATAGGCATCGGGAGTAAAAACAAAACTGTTTTTTGTTGTACCTAATACCACTCGATATGTGCTACTGACTGTGCCACTTTGCCCATATATTGGTATACTAGGTGGACCGGTGGGGATCCAATAGTATTCTCGATAGTTAATAAACATGTCCCAGTCTATAGGCGGATTCCACGTATAATGTTCTTGGCTGGTAATTTTATCATCACGTTCTTGGGTGTTACCGAAGAATTTTAGTTGATTTTTAAAATCAATGTAATCCCAAAATCCTTCGATCTTATTGTGATTTTTTAAAATTACACCTGGTTCTAATTGATATGCACTTCTTAGTGTGGCATCTGTATCTACATACAACTCATTGCCATTATAAGTTTTTCCAAATCTGCGGCCAATATAGCCTGTAACTTTGTCTAGTAACCCAGGCTGCACTAAGGGATCTACAACTCCTGCAAGAAATTTATCATTGGCTTCAGTTTGAAAAACTTTAGGTAGAAGTTCGACTGATTTTCTTATAGGTAGTTTGCTGAAAGGAAAAAATTTATCTGCCATAATTAATATCCATAGCTACTGCTTGTGCTGCTGCTGGTACTGCTGCTGGTACTGCTGCTGGTACTGCTGCTGGTACTGCTGCTTGTGCTGCTGCTGGTACTGCTGCTGGTATCTGTATTGTTTATAACTCTATTAGAATTCACTCCAATTTCAGCTGCTGTAATAGCCGCGACTATTTCAATGTCTGCGACTGTGGCTCCGCTGATTAGGATTTCATCTGCTCTACTTTGAATTTCGAATAGGCTGCCGAATGATTGACTGCTTTGTTTAGGACATATTACTATATTGCTAATATCCGGTGCTGTGGAATTTAGTATGTAAGTGGTAAGTTCTCCCATATAAAATCTGTCTCCGAAATCCCAATTGTTAATATCAAAGAATGCATTTATCGCTGATATTACTCTTACTTTGAGATCATTATCATTGATAGATTGTCCAGAATTTTTTACCACCTTAAACGTAGCCTGTAGTTGAGGATTGGCTGTTGAACCGAACAATATTTTGTATTTTACCGTGTGGTAAATGATTTCGTCGCTGATGGACTTAATAGCAGACAGATTTGAACCAAATGTTATTCTTAGACTATCTGTACTAGGAGGTTCTGGTGCTACAGTCGATCCGCCTGCAAGGTAAATTCTGAATGCTTCGTCGTAGGATTTGGTCAGCATGAATATATCAATGATATTGCTAGAGCTAGGATCTATTCTCCTATCGACGCTGGCATTATGAATATATTGAAACTTAAGACTTTCGCGACCTATGTTAGCTCTATATGATCTATCTAGATCAAATGTATTGGTAGTTCTGTTAACTATTTTTACCGCATCTTCATCAACGGTATAAAAATAAATTAACTGGCCGTCAGGGTAAGTCACGGTATCAGTAAAATCAACCACTGATTCTTTTTCTCTAATCAGTATTGAATTATCCGAATTATCTACTAATTGATATGTTGTGGTTCCGTATTGATCTACAGTTTCTTTAAAGAACAAATAATTTAATTCTGTGTCTGCACCAACTATTTGTTCAAATGCATCTGGGTTGTCTATAACCCCATCGTCGTCGCTGTCTTGAAAACTTAGTTTTATTTCGCTAGTGCTTTCATATCCGTCATCAAATTTAATGGTATCACTAATTTCAAAAGCCAGATCTTGCCGTAATTCTGTAACGAAATTGCTGCCGGTGTTGATGCCGAGAATCTTAACCTGGTCTTTAACCACACTGCCTAGTTGATCGTTATAGCGTTTTTCGTTAGTATCAAAATAAAAACGGTTCTGTAAAATACTACCAAACACATAACTAAGAAGCCTAATTTTAACAACATATCTATCTGATTCTTTGACAAATGCCACAAGCCATGAAGAATCCGCGTTGGTATTGGTTACATCTCCTGCTTTCCCTAGACCAAAATCATTGACCAAATTTATATTTGAAGACGTAATAATTTTCCAGGTTGACGTAATTGATTCGTATCTCAATCCAAAGTTTAAATTCTGGGAACACTGATTCACTATCTCTGTTTCTAGTGCGATATCTAGATCATTTACGAATCTAGGGACAATACGATTGGCCACTGCTCCTGTTGGAATATTATCACTGAATTTGACTGCTCCGAGTCCGTTGGTAAGTACCCCCCTGCCTGCATTAGTGCCGTCACCGACCACAGACACTACCTTGGTCCACTTAAAAGTTGTTGCGCCTGGATGATCCGGTAACCCTGCCATCAATGTGCCATTAGGCATAAAATGATAACCTGCGGGTGCTATAAATTTAATTAATGCTCCGCTGAGTAGATATTTCAGACTAGACGTGGAATATGTACCTACTTTTAGCAGTGTGTTGTCTATGATGTTTTTAAAATATCCTGTTGGAGTATTCGAAGTTACTGATTGCCATACTGTATTAGAATCTGTAAACAGAATCTTATCAAACTTTGTAAAATAAAAGTTATAAACATCAGCATCTGTAAATTTTGATTCTATATTTTGTCTAACAAAATTAATCACAGCAATTCTACTGTCAAATTTAAATTCTAATGTTTCTTCGCTTTCTTGTTTGTAGATATAGCCGTCGTCACAGAAAGCATTTATGCTGGAGTATTTTCCAGATGCATCTATAATGTCAAAGTTTCTACTAATACCACTAGATGTTCGATTGATTGATTTTATCTTGATTATATTTTGACTACTACTTAATGGTGCTAGATTATAATCTTCAGCAGTGATCATTCGATTTTGTGTATAATAAACTGCGGGAGCGTTGGTCCTCACTGAGTCTATACTTTCTGATGCTGCAGAGTTTGCTACTGTAGATTGAAGAGCCAAACCAACTGTTAAGGTGTGTTCAACCCCTGATTTATTAAGATAAGAAATACCAATGTTGATACCTCTAAGTTCATTAGGACTTATGGTATATGATAATCCGTTGCTGGTTCTATAAAAAATTCTAAAAGACCCTTGTGGCAGATTGCCGTAGACTCCGTCGGCAAACACCAAATCGATGGTATCATTTTCTTTAGTGGTAATCGAATATATGTTTCTTATGTTTTGGCTCAAACTATTGTAGGCTATATTATTGCCTGCCAGTGCGGATACTTTAGACCATTCTGTCTGTTGTGCTCCTGCACTGTTTAATGAAAATAACCATACATCATCGTTATTGATATCTGCAGCGTCGATTGCAATTTTTTCGTTGGGAGTTGGCACGCCTATACCAAAATCAGCCAGAGCCAGTGTGCCCTGTTTGAACATAAAGAAAAATCCTGTGTTAGGACTACCGGGCCCTGTGCCGTCATTTTTGTAGATAAAGCCTGGTTGATTTCCAGGAACTGGAGGTTCTTCATATATAGTTTCGCTATTTTTAAATGCTGTGGAAACTATCTCGAATAACATTCCTCTACCAGAAACAGTTTTACTAAAAGAATATATAGGTACATCTGTACTAGTTGTTCTAAATCTATATTGTTCTGTGGTAGTGCCTTGTATGATTGCCGATCCTTGACTACGTCCAAACTCTGTATTGTCTGCCATAGCAGAATTTAACACTAGAATGAATTGTTCCAGCCAGTTAGTGTTAGTAGGATCATTCCAACTGATTATCTGCTGCTGTAAGTTTCTTCCGTTACTGTCTAAAATGTCTTCTGTGGTAGTCACAGACGTAAATTTTAAAAGGCCTTTGGCAGCGATATTTCTTTTAGCATTATAACTTAACATGCGGGCAATACGTAATACACTTTCTTTAGTTTCTGCTAGTTCTATAAAATTTTCTCTACTGGCTAAATCAATACGAAAAGCTAGACTTTGCCCTAAAAATGCCACAGCGTCAATTAATGCTAGATATTCCGATGACTCAATGTAGTCATTGAAATCTTCAGGATAATTTTCACGCAAATAGGTGATTATAACCCTACGCAGATTCTCGAAGTCGTAACTTTTGAAATCAGCATTTCTAAATGTCTGATAGATTCTAGTCCAGTCTTGATTTAAAATTAGGTTATTTTGTCTACTTGTAGTGGTCATTATGCGTCCCTATTCAATATTTATGTTAGAAAATAAACTGCTTATATAATCATATTATTGGTTTTGTCGAAGTCAAACGTCATGCGTTCATTAACGTTAAACGGTAGGTATATAATATCTGCCTGGATACGTATGCCTTGATCTGTGCTGTCCACCGTAACTGCGTTAACTGTGATTCTTGGATCATAATTTACTATGGCTTCCACATCTTTGGCAATGATCTGTTTGACCTCTTCGGTGAAATTTTCAAACAACATGTCCCAGATCACTGTTCCGAACTCAGGATTTTCTAATTTCTCTCCTTTTCGAATGTAGAAATGATTTATCAAATCCTGTTTGACTAAATCAATATCATAAAGTCTATAATTCTTCGAACTCTGTTGACTGTGGAATCCCTTGTAAAGGAACACGCCTTGATTTTCTGTGGTCACTGCCGTGGTATTGGCCACTGTCTTTTGATTGTATAATTGATTTGTCATATTATGAATCCCTATCTGTGTTATCAGGTGTTAACTGCGCAGGAGCTAGATGTTCGTGTAACGGCCAAGGTTCGTGCATAGGAATCCGTTTCATTAGACTTTTAACTATACCTGACTGATATTTCTTGGCCCATCCTGCAGTGGTGCTGGTTGATACATTATCTCTTAAATCATATGGTCTCACAAAGTCTGCCGTCTCAGCAGTCTCGGCATTGTTGGGTCCGTTGAGATTGATTTTTGAACCATTCATTTTTAATTCTGATGTCGAACCTAGACTGATGTCGCCGGTGGCGGAAACTTTGAGTTCCGTATTGGTAGCAATATCCATATCGTTGTTGGCTGAAATCTTAAGTTTAGCCCCTACTAGAATATCGCAATTGGCTCCTACTGTGAGTTTGGAATCGTTATTGATCAAAAACTCCATGTCTGTGGCAATTTCTGCATGCCACTTTCCTGATTCTGTTCTAAAATTCATGTTGCGGCCAGCTTCAAAATTGATATCTCTATCGGCACGTATGTTAAGATCAGTGCCGGTATGTATGCTGACACTGTCTTGAGCATAGATATCTATCTTACCATTGCTGGTCATTTCGATCCATGCAGTACCTCTAGCATTACCTATGTAGATTAGATCTTCTGAATTATGCAGCAATATTTGGTGGCCGGTTCTAGTCCTCACTCTAAAATATTCGTTGTAGGGAACTGTAGGTTCACCTTGTGAAATTCTTGCCTGTACAGCTGGATCTAATAGATCAACATATTTCACCGGGCCTTCTGCGGCTGTTTTTTCTCTGTGGAATCTGTCATCACCGTCATCCATGACCAACTGCGTACCACCTAGTCTGCTGATAGGCAACGGTGCAGACTTGCTGTCTTTTTTTCCAATCACTGCTTTTTTAGCATTAGTTCTACGATCTACTGGACCAGGTGTTGATATACCGAATACCATACCAGGCAACTCTCTTCTTGGCGATGACGAACTTGTTCCTCGTACATCATCTTCTAACAGGCCTTGCTCTAAAAATCGATCGGCAATAGGATGTACTACTCGAGGAATTTTTTCTGGATCTATCTCTTGTTTCTCACCGTTGATACGTTTGTTTATTTCTGCCACAGGTAAAGGCAAAGGGTTACCGGTGCCATCTTTCATAGGACCGTATCGTTTTTTATCTTCTGCATCTAATGCATTGATTTTAGATCCTGCTATAGCGGGAACCATGTTGTTGATATAGCGGCCGGGCACACAGGCAAACCAATAGCCTTGACTAGGATCGCCGTCTACAAACAGAACCAACACGTTGACTCCTACATCTGGAGGTACAAACCACATGCCGTAGCTTTTTTGTGTGTCGTTGAATCCTTCAATGGTAGAATTAGTGCCATCATTCTTGCCCATGTATTCAAACCCAGTATAACCAAAGAAAGGAGGGGCATATTTCACTATGTGCAGTTGACTGTCATCACCAGGATCATTACCTTGATCTTTAAGTAATGTCACTTCCAACGCTCCCATAAACGTGGGATCAAGATGGCTGATAACCCGAGCAAGATATATGCCTTGAGTCAGTCCTCCTGATTTGCCTTCACCTTCTGCCGAAGGTCTACCTAATTCTGCCATTTGTTATCCTTGTCCTAAATCTCTGTAATATCTAAAACCTGTTCTAGTTGGTGCTTGATTACTAGTGGTTTGAGTTTTCGATGTTCCGTCAGTGTTGGTATTTGTTGTTTTGTTGTTAGAAGCTAGTTGCGTTGTGGTGTTATTGTCATCTATAGGAGTGGTCTTAGGAGCTTCTTGTTCTTTAATGTCTATAGCTCCAGCATCTGTAGGAGTTACTGTACCTGTTTTGTCTTCTTCAGTGATTTCTGGTCCTTGCGGTCCTGGCATTCTAATACACTTTAGTTTCTGTTTCCATTGCCCATCGGTAAAGGTGTTTTCACACATTACGACCCTGTAAATACCACCAAATGGGCTTTCCTTACCTGCCTTTGAAAAATCATATAGGCCTTCGGTTTCATTGATATCAGCAGGAGTTCGGAACGTTAGGTAGATATAGATGTTGCCACTTTCGTAATTCATTGTACCGTCATTGGTTATCTGACTGGTAGGAGCAGGAGTATCTGCGAAATAATTAGCGATTCCACTGTCTATAATCCAATAGGGATCTCCCATAATTTCTAGATTAACAGAAACCATATCAGCACTGTTGCCGCTGAGAAATGCCTGTTGAAAAGTCTCTGCTACGTTTTGTTCTACAGTTTTATCTGAATTACCACCTTTAAATCCTTTCAGCAGTTTGGGATCTCGCTTTGGTCTAGCTCTACCTAATTGTGCCGCCTGTGAGGATGGAGCACTACCTTGGCCTGTGCCTGTGTTTGCATTGGTTCTTTCCGCTGGTTTTTGGTCTTGATTAGAAGTTTTTGATCCACTCTTTTCCGACGAGGAATTAGCCCCTGTGTAAAATAAATTGTTAATTTCTATATCAAATCTTGTTACATCAACATTTTGGCCGGTGTAGATATATTGATATTCTTTCACCACCGATTTCATCAGCTGATGATAACCTATTGGTGCTGCACTGGCATTTGAAAATATACTTTGATGTATATAATATGGCACAACCCGATAGGTGATCTTCTTGGCATAATCACCTACCAAGGGATCGTATTCTAAAAGTTCAATCTGAGCATCTAGTTTAAACCATGAAATATATCCTTCGTCAGTTGGTTTTTCATTGATGGCATTAAAGGCATACTTAGAACTTAGTATGACCTGATTCATGATTGAGGTAAGCGATTGTCCTTGTCCAAACTGAAAAGCCCGTTGTTTAGGATCAATGGTCATGCCATCGCGTTTAACTAGGCCTGTTTTTTCGTCGATGCTGTCTCCGGCACGTTTAAAAATATTTGCACCACCTCTCAGTTGATCGAATCCTAGACTAGAGCTACCTATAGCATTTTTTGGCAGGTTAACTGGATCTACTTCTGTTTGTACTCCTGATCCGAATAGTGCGATGTCTCCTTCGTTTTCTTCTTCGACAGGATTAACTGTAGCTGTATTTCTTTTTTCTTTTTTTCCTCCGGACGAATACCACGCACTACTGATCTGAGGAAATTGAATTACATATTTGTCTGGGTAAGTTATGCGTTCTACTTTTTTTAATTCTTGTTCGTTGCGATTTAACACCGCTGTTAATCCGTCTGGACTGGTTTGTAAAACTTCTTCTACAATCCCTGTGCCCTTAGAATCTCCAGCAATTTTTAAATCATTGTAGGTGGTGTTTATGGCATCTGAAAATGCCTGATGGTTATAGGGAATGCCTTCGACCTTGTAGTTGGATCCTGCTTCAGTCACTGTGAATTTCATACTCACTAATTTCATTACAAAAAACTTTGGTTTAATTGAACTGATGGCTATTCCTAGTTCATCAAATCCCAGTATGTCCATTCTTAGCACGTAGGGACAATTATCAAGATAACTGAGATATCCTGCTTTTATAGCAGCATTCTGCATGCTCTGCAATAACAGACCCATAGACTGGGGTTCGATGATATCAAAAGTAAATTTTATTGCGTTACTGTTGCCGGTTTTTTCATTGGCTCCAATGATACAATTCATCACAAAATTATTGACAAAATATTCTGGTGCACCAAATTTAGTATTCACTCGTTGATCGTCAAATCTTCCGCCGGAACTAAACACAATATTTTTCAGTTCACTGGTGCTATTTCTATAGGACGCCGGATTATTAAACTGTTGAGGGGTCAGTGCTGCCAAGGTCCATAGAACGTTGCTGGTAGCAAATTGTTCCATAGGATTAGGCACTAGCGATGGTAAATTTTTTGTTACGTTTGAAGATAATTTTTTAGGATCGGGGGTTACATTACTTTTGCCATCTTTAATTGGATCAGTAGCCCTGGAAATGTTTTCAAAAGTAGTTCGAAATGCTTGACCAATATTGTATGCCGCAGCAGTGTCAATAGGAATAATTGGCGTTCCGTCTGGTTTTTTTATGTCTAGTGTTTTTCCAAGTTCTCTAAAAGCCATATCAGACTCCTAAAAACTTTGACAGATTACTTTTTTTAGGAAGATAGATAGCAGTACCTGGTTTAAAATCATAGATAGGATCTTTTATCACTGACATATTTCTTTGTACGAACACCCACCATAATTTAGCGTTGCCATATAAATCATATGCCAGCAGGTCGGGTCTATTACGATACTGATTTTCTATCACATATCTTACATCATCTGCTTCGGCGGGCACTGGTCTGATATCTAACAGTTCTAGATACAGATCATTTTGCTGAGTGTTGGCCCACGGACTTGCCTTAGAATATTTTGCCATTAGATGTATCCTATCTTATCCGATGTAATAGAACCACGAGAATAATCTTGAAGACTAAACTTTCGCATTCTTTCTCTAGTGTACACTGGTGACACAGTCACTGATATTGTGCTCATTACAGGAACCCATGTATCCGTACCAAATTCTGTACACTTTACATAATTGACATCATCTTTTAGATCTACTGAGAAACTTTTTATAATAATTGGAGTGTTATTAAACACACTACCTCCGTATCCTTTAAGAATGCATATGATCGGAGGATTTCCGGCTAACTCACCTTGGCCAAAAAACATCTTGGTGGCTGTTTTAAAAAAGGTAGTAGCAGCTATCCAGTAGGCTGCGTCGCTGGCTGTTTCACAACTAAACTCTCCAGAAATCTGTATGTCATCTACTGAACTGCCTTTGTAGGCGTAGTTAGTATAATTGCTATGCACCGTGTTGATTGGTGTATAATCTGCTTTGGTTGCTACTGTAATACTAGGCAGATACGGCCATACTACTCCGCCGGTTTGCTTGAGTCTCTCAAACAGCGGACTATTAAAAATGTTCCATTGACAGTCTATTCTTACACGCCAGTCTTCTTTTGGGCTCACATTCAATTTGATCGCTTCGCCTTGTTTCATGAACGCTTCTGCTCCCTTTGGCAGGTTAGCCGCACGTTTAAGACTAAGTATATTGTTGAGCATGCCTGCGGCTGCGCTAATTTGTCCTGCGGCTTTCATTAGCCCTCCAGCAAGACTGCCGCCAGTTAATTTGTTTATGGTACCGGAGATATCTGCTGTAATGTTACTAGTCGATCCTGCCACAGTACGTAAAGAATCCACAGCACCACCAAATTTAGAGGCAGCGCCTTCGGCAAACCCTCCTAGTCCACCAACAGCATTTTTTAATCCGCCCATCCCAGAAGACGCAGTAGCGCCTGCGGCTCCGAGAGATGCCTGTAACTGGGAAAGGCCTTGTTTTGTATTACCGGTAAATCCGTTAAGTCCCGAACCTAGTTCTCCTGATAACTGTGAAACTTTGTCATCTAGATCAGCTTTGGCTGCAGCAAAGTTTGATGGTAGCGCAGCTTCGGCGGCTTCTTGTGTTTTTTGTATGCTAGAGGAAACTCCTGCTACCAAGGTAGCAAAAGGATTGATAGGAGGTCCGCTGGAACTGTTACTAAATCCAAATGACGCAGTCAACGATTCATTGAGTTTGCGATTGTTGGCCACCTGCTCTGCAGTGATGCCAGTTGGATCTCCACTGGCAGCGTTTATTCTCGCTGCTTCTTCTGCAGGCGTATTAGGATAGGTTTTTTTTGCCATTTTGAACAGATTTCCTTGTTATAGACTATTTATTATTAGAAAAATGTGCTATTATATTACTAACCACGGAGACATATAATCAATGACAGTGCCCAAGATCAAGTACTTGACCAACAAAGACCTACTCAAAGAAATACACCTTAGTAAAAATACCTATTGCAGCTATATCAAACCAGAATACGGATTCTATGATCTCATAGTACCCAACCTGGCTAAAATCAACATAAGAACTATAGCAGAAGCTAAAAGAAACTGTGCTATTAGACTCGGCAAACAGGCACACGAAGCAGCGGTGATAGCTGGAGGGAAAAAACTTCCTGCTAAAGAATTTGAAGTAGATTACAAAAAGATGCGCAAAGAAGATCTCATATTCCGGGTGATGACTTTTGAACATATACCGTTGGCTCCTGGTCGTAAAAAGACTCTGAAAAATACCGCAGACAGTCACGACAAAGTTAATTTTCCTCCATTCCAACATTGGAAGTTTGATGACAAAGGTAATATCAGTTGTGTGGGCAAGAGCCATTGGAAGGGAGCTCTTGATCAAGGCGAATTCTCTAAGGATCACGGTCAAATGACCAACGACCTAGCTCGCATGTTTATCAAGCTATGTGAACGCTATGCTACTAGAGGCAATGTTCGTGGCTACACATACAACGATGAAATGCGTGGGCAGGCCATACTTCAACTAACTCAAATAGGACTGCAATTTGATGAATCCAAATCCGATAATCCTTTTGCTTATTATACCGCTGCTGTTACTAATTCATTCGTGCGAATCATCAACATTGAAAAACGCAACCAAAACATCAGAGACGACATTCTAGAAATGAACGGCATGAATCCTTCATGGACTAGACAGAACGCAGGCAGCAGTGTGCCTGGTCCTGCTGTGGTTACTACCACTGTGGATAACACCGGCAGTGATTGGGATTGATCTTTCATCATAAAGGCAGCATAATAAATCTATGAGTCTATTTAAAAAAGTCGCTTGTTTCACGGACATACACTTTGGTCTCAAGGGCGGTTCAAGAACGCACAACACTGACTGCGAACAGTTTGTGGATTGGTTCTGCGACACTGCTCAGGCCAACGGCTGTGAAACTGCTATATTCCTCGGAGATTGGCATCATAATCGCAGCACCACTGATGTCAGTACCATGAACTATACTGTGAGCAATCTTGAAAGATTAAACGCTTCATTTGAAAAAGTATTTTTCATATTAGGCAATCACGATTTGTTCTACAAAGATAAACGTGAAATCAACAGCATTGAATTCATGCGTCTGTTTCCTAATATCATTGCTATCAAGGATCCCTTGACCATGGAGGATGTGACCATACTGCCTTGGCTGGTAGGCGATGAATGGCGCGATGTTCCTAAGATCAAAAGCCGATACATTTTTGGTCATTTTGAACTGCCTAGTTTTTACATGAATGCCATGGTACAGATGCCAGATCACGGACAGTTACAGCGCAGTCATTTCCAACATCAAGACTATGTGTTCTCAGGACACTTCCACAAACGTCAGCAGAACAACAACATCGTTTACATAGGTAATGCATTTCCTCACAACTATGCAGATGCTGGTGACGACGATCGTGGTATGATGATTCTAGAATGGGGTGGAAAACCCGAATACATATCTTGGCCAGATCAGCCCATATATAGAACCTACAAGCTGAGTCAGATCATCGACACACCAGAAAAACTTCTGCGTCCTAAGATGCACTGCCGTGTAACCATTGATTTACCTATCACATTTGAAGAAGCCAACTTCATCAAAGAAAAGTTCATGCCTGAATATGATCTCAGAGAACTGATGTTGATACCCGAAAAAATAGAAGTAGATGCAAATTCTACTCCTATAGATATAAATTTTGAAAGTGTAGATACCATAGTAATGAATCAGATCAATGCCATTGACAGCGATACCTTTGACAAGAGCCTGCTGTTGGAGATATACAACGACCTATGATTAAAATCAAGAATCTCACCGTTCGTAACTTCATGAGCGTGGGCGCACAGACACAGGCCATCGACTTCGATCGCGGACAGCTCACACTAGTCTTAGGTGAAAACATGGACCTAGGCGGGGACGACTCGGGTGCCAGAAACGGCACAGGAAAAACCACCATCATCAATGGTCTCAGCTACGGTATATACGGCCAGGCCTTGACCAATATCAAACGTGATAATCTAATCAACAAGATCAACGGCAAGGGCATGTTGGTCACTGTGACCTTTGATGTAGACGGTGTTGAATATCACATCGAACGTGGTCGCAAACCCAACATACTGAAATTCAGTGTTAACGGTGAAGAACAACAGCTCACAGATCTAGACGAATCGCAAGGCGACAGCAGAGAAACACAGAAAAGCATCGAAGAACGATTCTGTATGAGCCACGATATGTTCAAGCATCTTGTAGCATTAAACACCTACACAGAACCATTCTTGGCGCAGAAGGCTACAGAACAACGTGCTATCATTGAACAGTTGTTGGGCATTACCCTGTTGAGTGAAAAAGCAGAGGCTCTCAAAGAACAGATCAAGCTGACCAAAGACAGCATCAGTACCGAAACTACTAGAGTAGAAACTGTTAAAGCCAGCAATGAGCGTATCCAACAGAGCATTACAGCTCTAGAGCGCAAACAGAACATGTGGGAAGAAGCCAAAGAAAAGAATCTTGAAAATATTCTCAAAAGTATTGATCGGTTGAGTGTTATAGACATTGAACAGGAAGTGGCTGCACACAAGGCTCTGGCTGTATACAATCAACTGCGCAAAGACATCAACGAAGTCACTACTCAATCGAATCGTGCTAGGCTAGATCAAGGCAGAGAAGAAAAACTGCGTGATCGATTAGCAGCTGAAATCTCTACTCTAGAACGACATCTGTGTCATGCCTGTGGTCAGGAGTTCCACGATGCTAAACATGAACAAGTAATGTCTGCTAAACGCAAGGATCATGAGGCTGCCTGTGCAGAATATGATCTACAGACTGCAAATATTTCGGCCTATGAGTCAGCAATCACTGAACTAGGTGCTCTTGGCGATTGCCCAACGGTTCAGTATGATACCTTAGAAGAAGCACTAAATCACAAGAATACACTGTCCAGCCTAGAAAAAGATCTTGAGATAAAAGCCGCAGATGAAAATCCCTATGATGAACAGATCATCGAACTCAAGGCCACTGCGGTGCAAGAGATTGACTGGAATTACATGAACGAACTAGTGCGTGTCAAAGATCACCAAGAGTTTCTGTACAAATTGCTCACAAACAAGGATTCGTTTGTGCGCAAACGCATCATTGATCAGAATCTTGCATTTCTAAATCAACGACTAACCTACTATCTAGATAAAATTGGCCTACCTCACACCGTAGAGTTTCAGAACGACTTAACTGTGATTATCACTCAGCTAGGACAAGATCTAGATTTTGACAATCTGAGTCGCGGTGAACGTAACAGATTAATACTTTCTCTGAGCTGGGCTTTCCGCGATGTATGGGAGAACCTGTATCACAGCATCAATTTGTTGTTCATAGACGAATTAGTGGATTCAGGAATGGATGCCAGCGGAGTAGAATCCAGTATTGCGGTTCTGAAGCGCATGACCCGCGAGCGTGATAAGAATGTATTCCTAATTTCACACAGAGATGATCTAACCAGCCGTGTAAATCATGTGCTGAAGGTGATCAAAGAAAACGGATTCACCAGTTATTCCAACGATGTGGAGATCATTGAGTGAGCACAGACAGCCACGATCTAATGATCGCTGCTTTCCAAGAATATTTTAAATGGCAGGATCGTTTTGAATACAAGAATTCAGACGAAGCAGGCATTAAGGCACGATATTGGCTATCAGAAATACGCAACCATGCATCAACAAGGCGCATGGAAATACAGGCAAAAAGACTAGAACGTAAAAAATCCAGAAAAGGCCAACTAGGCAGACCTCCGAAACTAACTAAATGAGTGCAATGGACGTTTCAAAATCAACCCGTAGACGAAATACCAGAAGGCTATATTGGCTTTGTTTATATAATCACGAATCTACAATCCGGACAGAAGTACATAGGCAAGAAATTAGCACAATTCAAACGTACTAAACCCCCACTCAAAGGCAAAAAACTCAAAAGAAGAAGCGTAGTAGAAAGCG
>Ga0209550_10000330_pt1 | contig 42720 bp, 31 predicted proteins | sample LauGreSuBDMM15SN_2_FD_187567 | JGI IMG/M metagenome (GOLD analysis project Ga0209550, IMG submission 187567) | Freshwater lake microbial communities from Lake Michigan, USA - Su13.BD.MM15.SN (SPAdes) (version 5) | ecosystem: Environmental > Aquatic > Freshwater > Lake | place: Lake Michigan...
CCCTAAGGTCTTTGATGAATCGAATGGCTTCACCTGTTGATTTCATCTCTGGTCCTAATTCTTTGTTTACACCAGGGAATTTATCAAAGCTGAAAACAGGTTCTTTGATGGCAAAGCCTTCCAATTTCTTTTCATAGGTAAAGTCTGTCACTTTATGCGTTCCCATCATGATTTTGGTGGCAATGTTCAAATAAGGAATTTGATATGCTTTGGCGATGAAAGGGGTTGTTCTAGAAGCTCGTGGATTTGCTTCTATTACAAATACTTGTCCATTTTTTATAGCAAACTGAATGTTGATTAGTCCACGTATATCCAGTGCCCTTGCAATTTTTTCTGCATAAAACTCCATGGTGGTTACAGCAAGTGGTGTAAGGTTAAATGCTGGCAATACGGCATTGCTGTCTCCGCTATGGATGCCGGCCGGTTCTATATGCTCCATGACGCCCATGACATGAAAATTTTCTCCATCGAAAATACCATCAATTTCAGCTTCCTGACACCTGTCAAGGAAATGATCAATCAAAATCTTATTATCTGGGAGATGTTTCAATAAACTAACCACCGCTTGCTCTAATTCTTCATCATTAAGCACAATCCTCATTCTTTGTCCACCCAACACATAAGATGGTCTCACCAATACAGGGAAACCTACTTTTTTGGCTACTTCTATGGCATCTTCTACATCTTGTGCAGTGCCATAGTTTGGATATGGAATTCCTAGGCTTTTCAACATATCACTGAACCTGCCCCTGTCTTCTGCTATGTCCATGTTGTCAAAAGAGGTGCCAATAATTTTCACACCTTTTTTGTGTAGCTTTTCTGCTAATTTCAAAGCTGTCTGGCCACCTAATTGTACAATAACTCCTTCTGGTTTTTCGTGCTCAATGAGCTCCCAAAGGTGTTCCCAAAATACGGGTTCAAAATAAAGTTTATCTGCTATATCGAAATCTGTTGAAACTGTTTCTGGGTTGCAATTCATCATGATGGCTTCAAATCCGCATTCTTTGATGGCAAGCAATCCGTGTACACAACAGTAATCAAACTCGATGCCTTGTCCAATTCTATTTGGCCCAGAACCTAGCACAACAATTTTTTTCTTATCGCTAACCTTACTTTCATTGGTTCCTTGGTTTTCGAAGCTGCTGTAGAAATAGGGAGTTTTTGCTTCAAATTCTGCCGAACAAGTGTCAACCATTTTGTATACCCTGGTTATTCCAGCAGCTTTTCTTTTTTCATACAAATCATCTTCTTTGCCATCTTGCATAATTTTGCATATCTGCTCATCACTAAAACCATTTTGTTTGGCTTTTTTGATGAGTTCTAGCGGCAAGCTATCCATCTTGTATTTTGAAATCTCTTTTTCAATGTCTACGATCTTTTGAATTTCATAGATAAACCACCTGTCAATTCGAGTAGCCTGACAAATAGTCTTCACACTGATGCCCAGCATGAGGGCATCTTTAATCCTAAAAATTCGATCCCATTTAGGGGTTTTCAGGTATTCAACAATTTCGTCTGCATGCATCAAGCTTTTCCCATAATATCCAAGTCCAATGGCATTGTTTTCTAAACTCTGACAAGCTTTTTGTATCGCTTCTGTGAAACTCCTGCCAATCGCCATTACTTCTCCCACAGATTTCATCTGAAGTCCAAGTGTATCATTTGCTCCTTTGAATTTATCGAAATTCCACCTTGGCACTTTCACAATTACATAGTCTAAAGCTGGTTCAAAAAATGCAGAAGTTGTTTGTGTGATTTGATTTTTAAGTTCATCCAAACTATAACCCAGAGCCAATTTGGCTGCTACTTTTGCTATTGGATAACCAGTGGCTTTCGAAGCCAAAGCAGAGGATCGACTAACCCTAGGGTTGATTTCAATGGCGATGATTTCTTCTGTTTCTGGATTGAGGGCAAATTGTACATTGCATCCTCCTGCAAAATTTCCTAGGTCGCGCATCATCATGATGGCGGTATTCCTCATCAGCTGAAAGGCAGTATCGCTTAACGTCATGGCTGGCGCAACAGTAATTGAATCACCTGTATGCACACCCATTGGGTCAAAATTTTCAACAGTACAAATAATGGCCACATTGTCTTTTGAATCTCTCAACAATTCCAATTCAAATTCTTTCCATCCTAACACAGCTTCTTCTACAAGCACTTCATGAATAGGGGAGGCCGATAAGCCTCGGTTCAATGCTTCATCCAAAAACTCCTTGCTTAGCACAAAGCCTCCACCAGTTCCACCCAAGGTGAAAGATGGACGTATAACCAATGGGAATCCAATTTCTTGGGCAAATTCTTTTCCTTCTAAAAATGAATTGGCGGTTTTGGCTGTAGCTACAGGCACACCCAATTGTATCATCCATTGCCTGAACTTCTCTCTGTCTTCTGCTTTATCAATTGCTTTTATATCTACGCCGATCAGCCTTACATTGTATTTTTCCCAGATTCCTAATTCCTCTGCTTCTTTTGCCAAATTCAAAGCTGTTTGTCCACCCATTGTTGGCAAAACAGCATCAATGTCATTCTCCATTAAAATTTGTTCAATACTCTCAGTGGTTAATGGTAACAGATAAACCCTGTCGGCCATCATAGGGTCTGTCATAATGGTAGCCGGATTGGAATTGATTAAAATCACCTTTATTCCTTCCTCACGCAAGCTTCTAGCGGCTTGAGTTCCTGAATAATCAAACTCACATGCTTGTCCAATTACAATGGGACCTGAACCGATGATGAGTACTGAGTGGATAGAATTGTCTTTTGGCATGGGTTTGACTTTAATTATTGCAATAAGGGCATAAAAAAACCGGGATATTCCCGGAGTGCAAATGTACGTTATGTGCCTTATTTTTTAAAGGATTAATTTTATAATCGGTATAACTAATCTAATCTGTTGAAAAATAGTGCAAAACTAAGCTTGATTGTGATAGGCTGCCATTTCGTAGTCTTCAACAATCATTTGATTGCTTCTTCCTGGAAGCTGAATGGCATCATTCATAGGTTGGGAGTCCTTTTTTTTATAAATTCCAGCAAATACCCCTATTGAAACCCAAAGTAGAACAAATTTTTTAAATATTTTTTTCATGGATTGTCGTGTTATTTCTTAGACAACTTAAGATTCATAAATGCTGTATGGAGAACAAAATTTTTTCATTAAAATTGTGTTTTTGTGTCTATTTTATTTGATTTAAGTATGATTAGGTATTTACCTTTCTAATTTTTTACAGATGTCATCTTTCAACTATTTAATTGAATCATCATCGTTAACCTATTCGTATGTTAATTTTGCAAAATGAAAAAAATCCTTGAATGTCTAATGTCCTTTTTTCTTTTTTTTTCAATTTATGGTGAAGCGCAGGTTAAACCTGAACCTGCTTTTTTTTCATATCCTTTGGGTATCAAAATAAAACTGAACGCCAACTACGGTGAAATGCGTCCTAACCACTTTCACATGGGGCTAGATTTATCTACTGAATCTAGGGAGAACCTTCCTATTTATGCACCTGCTGATGGATACATTGCTAGGATAAAAATTGAGCAAGGCGGTTTTGGCAGGGCTTTATACATCAATCACCCAAATGGATTGACAACTCTATTCGCCCATATGAACAGGTTTATACCTGCTGCAGAACAATATCTCCGGTTATTGCAATATGAGCAGGAGAGCTGGAAGATTGATTTAAATATCCCCGAAGGGGTAATTCCTCTAAAAAAAGGTGAACTAATCGGATATAGTGGCAATACCGGCGCCTCCCAAGGTCCCCATGTCCATTTTGAAATAAGGGATTCAAAAACAGAGAACTGTTATAACCCACTTCGGCTGAAATTTCCCATAATTGATACAAGTCCACCCATAATTTATCGCCTATTATTCTACAATCGTGACAAAAGCGTTTATGAACAATCACCGCTGTCTATACCCTTGTTAAAAGTTGGCAATGTTTACAAGCCAGCCGGAATTATCACAATCCCGTATTCAAAGACTTTTATAGCTGTGCAGGCAATTGATAAGATTACAGGTGCTCCCAATCAATATGGTATTTTTAAAGCAGAACTTTTCAGCGGACAAAATCTAATTACTTCTTTTGCTTTGGATAGCATTGGATACGATAAAACTAGGTATTTGAATGGCCACATTGATTTTCTTTCTAGGTTTAAAGGTGGTGGTTATTACCAAATGTTGTTTCCTCCTACAGAAATTGCTGCTGGAATTTATGCTGAAGGCGCTAAAAAATACATCGAACTTCCTTCAACCCCTTCAACCCCTTCAACCTTCACAATAGTCATCTCCGATGCCGCAGATAATGTTTCAACTGCCATCTTCGATTTGCAAGCGGATGTTAAAAAAGTTACTGAAATCAATCAGGTAGGAGATCTGATGACACCTGGGAATGTTAATGTGTATGAAAATGACCTGATCAGGTTTGTTTTTAAAGAGGATGCTTTTTATGATGCTTTTCATTTTAAATGCAATGCCACATATCTTGGCGGTAAGGACGTCGTTTCTTCTCTCTTTCAAACGCTTCCTGAGTACATCCCCGTTCAAAGTTATTTCAGTGTTAGCATCAAACCCAATAGGGCTTTTGCATTGATGAATCCTGATAGAATTGTTATGCAAAGAACATACAGGGGTAAAACCGAACTTAAAAAAGCCAGTTTAGAAAGGGGCTTTTTTACAGCTTCATTTCGTGATTTTGGTTTTTATAAGTTGCTGGAAGATCTTTCGCCTCCAGTCATTACCGCTAATGTCTTTAACGGGAAAATCATCAATAGCAGTACAAGAATTGTGCTTGATATAACCGACAACAACAGAATTATTAAAGATTTTCGGGCCACTTTAGATGGCAAATGGATTATGTTTATTCCCTCAGGAAATCGTTTTTCCTATTTTTTAGACCAACAACTGCCTTCCGGTGAACATAAATTGTCGGTTGTTGTTTACGATGAAGCTGGCAATACGGCCTCAAAAGAATGGATTTTTAAAAGATAAAATTTATGGAAGAAATTATGCAAGGCATGAAGGCACCTGAATTTGCAGGTGTTGATCAACATGGTGAAACAATCGAGTTATCGAATTTCAAGGGACAAAAATTGGCTTTGTATTTTTATCCCAAAGACAATACAAGCACTTGCACAGTTCAGGCTTGTAACTTAAGAGATGGGTTCAATGAGTTAGAAAAAAAAGGTATAATCGTTGTTGGAGTGAGCCCTGACGATGAAAAATCGCACTTAAAATTCATCGCCAAACATGAACTGCCATTTCGTATTATAGCGGATACAAATAAAAAAGTAGTGGAAAGTTATGGCGTTTGGGCTGAAAAATCAATGTATGGTAAAAAATACATGGGAGTGATTAGAAAAACTTTTCTAATTGATGAAAATGGAATGATTGTCAAGATAATAGATAAGCCCAAAGTGAAGGAACATGCAGATGAAATTGCTGAAGGGTTCGGCCTGAAAGGCTAACCAATCCATTCTATTTCTCCAAAAACATACGATCTTTCGAAACCTTGTTCCACAACAAGGTTTCCTTTTTCATTCACTTGTTTTATCAGTGCTTCAAAAACAACATTGTTTTTTTTAAGTTTGATGATTTGACCTTTTCTATACAAAGCATCGTTGTATTGTTGAATAAGCAAATCTGATGAATGATTGTGTACTTTTTCCAATTGAAATTCAACTTCATCACACAATTCTTTGGCCATATCGACAGGGCTCAAGGTTTTTCCAGTGATTTGCTTAAGGGATACAGGTGGTCTTTCCATATCTCCAAAAGTTGTTTGGTTGATATTGATTCCAATTCCAATGATAGCCGCAACCCAGTTATTTCCTTTTATGACGTTCTCTATCAATATCCCCCCTGCCTTTCTGTCACGCCAATAAATGTCATTTGGCCATTTAATGCTTGTTTCATCTCCAGCATATTTTTTTAACAATTTATGACAAGCTATGGCTGTGGCAAAAGAGAAAAACACTTGTTGGGAGATATTCAACCCCATTGGGTCAGCGTAAATGCTCATCATGATGTTCTCTCCGGGCTTGCTTTCCCATGTTTTTGAACGTTGTCCCTTTCCATGTGTTTGATCAATTGCAAAAAAAACAGTCCCAAATGATAGATTACCCATTTTGGCTTCTTTCATGGCATAGTTATTGGTACTATCTACCTTCGGTAATACAATAAATGGTTGTCCTATCTTGTACATGAGAGTAGGATTGAAATAATCCGTATTTTTGAGCAAGATATATCAGAAATATTTCTTTAGTAGAGACTTTATTGAACTGTATATCCGCAAAAAGTAAAAAATTTCATTTAGAACACGTATTAAATTAAAAATATTCATTTGGCATTAACATCCGCAGTAGCTGAACCGCAAAAGAAAATTAGCAGATTAACCCGAAACAGCAAATTACTTAAGGTTATCATTCAGGCCATACACGACAAAAAAGGGGAGCATGTTGTTTCAATAGACCTAAGAAAGGTCTCTGAAGCAGTGTCTGATTTCTTCATTGTTTGTGAAGCACCTTCTACTGTTCAAGTTCGAGCTATTGCCGATTGGATAGAAATGCAGGTAAAAGAAGAATGTGGGGAATATCCATATAAGAGAGAAGGAACAGGCGTTTCACAATGGGTGCTTGTAGATTACGTGAATGTTGTGATTCATGTTTTTCTTTCAGAAACCCGTAAATTTTACAAATTAGAAGAGATGTGGAATGATGGAATTTCTCAGGAAGAATTAGAGGCGGGCACAGAAAAAGAACCAACCAAGCCGAAAAAAGAACCAAAAGAGTTGCAAGCGAACAAAAAGAAACCAAAAGCATTATAATAACAAAGAGGCCAACATGAATCAGGAAGATCAAACTAATGAAAAGAAGTCAAGTCTATTTCAAGGATTTAAACGAAAATTAGATAAAGACGGTAAACCCACAGGTAAAGCTCCTAAATTTAGTTTTTACTGGATTTACATTGCCGCTGTAATCATGCTAATAGGATATCAGGTTTTAAAGGGAGTTACTCCAGATGCCAAAAATATTACAGAGTTGGAATTCAAGCAGAAAATGCTCGTAAACAACGACGTTTCAAAATTGGAACCTGTTAAAAATAAGGGTGTAATCCGTGTTTATATCATCAAAGATAGCTTGTCGAAACCCGCTTACAAAGAATTGCTGGGCGACAAATTGGTGTTTTCCCAGAAGTCTAAGGGACCACATTTTCAGTTTAACTACTCCAAAGTAGATGATTATCAAGAAAACCTAGATAAATACTTTGCGGCAAACCCTACAGTTCAGCCTGTTCCGGTAGATCCAATCAGTGACCCAGAATTCTTTGGACCACTCGTAAACTTCTTATTTCCTCTCTTGATGTTCGGCTTACTATTCGTTCTCATGATGAGAAAAATGGGTGGTGGTGCCGGTGGTGGAGGCGGCGGAGGCGGTATTTTCAATATCGGAAAGTCAAAAGCTCAGTTGTTTGACAAGGGTACGAAGGTTAACATCAATTTCAATGATGTGGCCGGATTGGAAGAAGCGAAGCAGGAAGTAATGGAGATTGTTGATTTCCTAAAAAATCCGAAAAAATATACAGCACTCGGGGGTAAAATACCCAAAGGAGCATTGTTGGTTGGACCTCCAGGTACCGGAAAAACCTTGTTGGCAAAAGCCATGGCTGGAGAAGCTCAGGTTCCATTCTTTTCTATGTCTGGATCTGATTTTGTGGAGCTTTTTGTAGGAGTAGGAGCCAGTCGGGTTCGCGACCTATTCAAACAAGCCAGGGAAAAGGCTCCTTGTATCATTTTTATTGATGAAATTGATGCAATTGGACGCGCACGTGGTAAGAATATGATGATGAGCAATGATGAACGTGAAAATACACTCAACCAATTGCTTGTAGAGATGGATGGTTTCGGTGGCGACAGTGGTATTATCATTTTAGCGGCTACAAACCGCCCTGATGTGTTGGACAGTGCCTTGTTGAGACCAGGACGTTTCGATCGTCAAATTAGCATAGACAAACCTGATGTTAAGGGAAGGGAAGAGATTTTTCATGTGCATCTTAAGCCCATTAAGCATTCTGAAAAGTTGGCTATTCACAAGTTGGCTGAACAAACCCCAGGCTTTGCCGGAGCAGATATTGCCAATGTTTGTAATGAGGCTGCTTTGATTGCAGCACGCAAAGGAAAATCACAGGTAGAAATGGATGATTTCCAAGATGCAATTGACCGTGTAATAGGTGGTTTGGAAAAGAAAAACAAGATTATCCTTCCTGAAGAGAAAAAAATCATCGCATACCATGAAGCTGGACATGCCGTTTGTGGTTGGTACCTTGAACATGCATACCCGTTGTTGAAAGTAACAATTGTTCCCCGTGGTGTTGCTGCACTTGGATACGCTCAGTACACTCCTAAAGAGCAGTATTTATACAATATTGAACAGTTAACGGACCAAATGTGTATGACACTTGGTGGACGAGCTAGCGAAGATATCTTTTTTGGAAAAATTTCCACAGGGGCTCAAAATGACCTTCAACAAGTAACAAAGATTTCTTATGCCATGATTACCGTTTATGGCATGAGCGAAAAAGTTGGTAATGTGAGTTTCTATGATCCACAGCAAGAGGCAACTTTCACCAAACCATACAGCGAAGAAACTGGAAAGATAATCGATCAAGAAGTAAGGGATTTAGTTGATAAAGCTTATCAAAGAACAAAAGCACTTCTCATTGAAAGAAAAGAGGAAGTTGAAAAAATTGCTCTCGCCCTTTTAGAGCGTGAAGTTCTTCATCAACAAGATGTGGAAGACCTTATCGGTAAAAGACCTTACGAAGAAAAGAAAATATTTGCTAGCAATGAAGTTGAAGCGATAGGTGTGGTTACTGATTCACCAAAGGAATTGCCCGCGTCAGAAATAAATGGAAACACAGAAATTGGTACTTCAGAAGAACCTAAACCAGAATAGCAATGAATGCCTCGTCGGCCAAAGAAAGCATACTTAAGAAAATCAGAATGGCTCTAACACAGCCTACGCCTCAGCCTTTTCAATTTATTGAAAAGGCTGATTTTTCGTTTAAACAACCCGAAGAAGACCTTGCTATACTTTTTGCTGAAAAGTTTACCTCTTTGCTAGGTCGTTTTTCATTTTGCGAAAATGAACAAGACCTTTGTTTTCAATTAACTAACTTGATCAACGCCCTCAAATGGAAAGAAATTTACTGCGTTGATGAAACTATCAAGGCAACCCTTACCGAAAATGGTTTAATTTCATTTTCAGAAAAGTCACTAGCCGATTCAGACGCGTCCATCACCAATTGTGAACTCTTAGTAGCCAGAACAGGATCTATCGTGCTAAGCAGTACAATCTCTTCTGGAAGAACAACCAGCGTGTATTCCCCAGTTCATATTTGCATCGCCACAACCTCTCAATTGGTATATGACGTGAAAGATGCATTGGTTTTTCTTCAAAAAAAATACAGAGATAAACTGCCCTCACAAATTTCCTTTGCTACAGGTCCTAGCAGAACAGCTGATATAGAAAAAACATTGGTTGTTGGCGTTCATGGTCCAAAAGAAGTTTATTGCTTTTTACTTGATAAGTAACCGACTAAAAGATTCAATTACATTTACTGAGTATATTTGATGATGCAAATTCCAGCTGGGAAAAAAATATATTTTTTGTCGGACTTCCACCTTGGTGCTCCGAATCACACGGCTAGCTTGGTACGTGAAAAAAAAATTGTTGCATTCTTACAGGAAATTTCATCAGATGCAGCTGAAATATTTATTGTCGGTGACCTATTTGATTTCTGGTTCGAGTACAGAAGTGTGGTGCCGAAAGGCTATGTTCGCATCCTCGGCAAGATTGCTGAATTAACTGATAAAGGTATCCCAATTCACTTTTTTACAGGCAATCACGACATGTGGATGTCTGGATATTTTGAAAAAGAACTCAACGTTCCTGTTTATCATAAACCTAAAGTGTTTTCTTACAACAAAAAATCTTTTTACATTGGGCATGGCGATGGGTTGGGGCCAGGTGATCATGGATATAAATTCATGAAAAAGATTTTTAGCAATCCATTCTGTAAGTTCATATTCGGTTTGATTCCTCCTCATTTAGGAACAGGATTAGCCAGCTATCTTAGCCGAACAAGCCGTTCTGCAACGGGTGCTAAAGATGAAAAATTCATGGGTGAAAATGGCGAATGGTTAATCAGCTATTGTAAAGAAATAATGACAACAAAAAAGTATGATTATTTCATATTCGGCCATAGACATCTTCCAATTGATTGTACCCTGAGTAATGAATGTCGGTACATAAATTTAGGAGATTGGTTGAAGTACGATTCCTATGCTGTTTTCGATGGCAATGAACTATTTTTAAAGTACCATAGTCATGAATAAAAGCATCATTTTTTCGTTGATTTTTTTTATGATAGCACATGCTGCTTTATGTCAGGATCATCTTCAACCCAAGCTGATAAAAAAAATTGATGGCTCTTTTTCATACTTTAAGCGAGATGAGAGCGGAAATATTTTTGCCATTACAAGTGCTGGCCAACTGAAGAAGTACAATACTAACCTTGATTCTATGGGTGTTTTTAATGACATCCGAAGTTTCGGTTCAGTCGATTACATAACGTCTAATAATTCATTGAGAACGCTGCTATTCTCCAAACAATTTAGAAGTATCCTGATATTAGACAGGTTGATGCAAGCGGTGAACAAGATAAATTTGAGCAAAATACAGGTGTTTCAAGTACAAGCCGTAACACAGAGTTACGACAATAATATTTGGGTATTCGATGAACAAGAAAGTAAGCTAAAAAAAATCAGCGAGACGGGTAAATTGATTTCTGAGTCCGCCGACTTAAGACTCGCTTTATCGGATGTTATCCAACCTGTGTCAATATTTGACCAAAGTGGTTTTGTTTATTTATACGATCCTTCAAAAGGATTGTTCATTTTTGATTATTATGGGGCATTTAAAAACAAAATTGCTTTAATAGGGTGGACCAATCTACAATTTGTAGGCAATGCCTTTTTAGGAACTAAAGGAAGTAATCTGCTCATTTATACACCAGGCTCACCAAATATAAAAGAGGTGAAAATACCTGAAGAATTAACGCATGCAAAAAATTTGCAGTATTCCTCTCAAGGTTGCTTGGCTTTGTTTGAGAACGGTATTCATTCATATCATTGGAGCAAATAAAAACATCAGGAACAATATTTATGAATAAAATAATTTTAAATAACCCCATTGTTGACTATCTAATTGTAGCAGGCATTTTGATGTTGATTTTTTTGTTTAAGAAAAGGGCTAGTAAGAATATCACCAGGCTTGTATTTTTTATTTTTCGCAAACTGGGCAGAAATATAAATGAAAAAGAGTTTTTTGATTTAGTACTGGCACCATTGGAAAATTTTATTGTTTTTCTAACAATAGATCTTGCCTTCAGCAGCCTTACTTTCCCCAATTTATTCAAGTTTACTGTGCTGAAAATAAGCTCAGCTCAAATCGTGGAGGGCATTGCCACTGGAATGGTTATCTTCTTTTTCTTCCACACCATCCTTCGTGTAATCGACTATATGGCGATTGTAATGGAAAAAAAAGCGAATCAGTCTCAGAATTTTTCTGACAACCAACTCATTATCTTTTTTAGAGAGTTTCTCAAAGTATTGGTAATAATTATTTGCTTATTGGTTATTATCAGATATGTATTTCACCAAGACATAACCAAGTTGTTAGCTGGACTAAGCCTTGCCGGTGCTGCCATAGCCCTTGCTGCCAAAGAAAGCCTAGAGAACCTAATCGCATCATTCATCATATTTTTTGACAAGCCATTTGGCGTAGGGGATATTCTAAGGGTAAATCAAGTTTTAGGAACTGTTGAAAAAATTGGACTTCGCAGCACAAGGATTAGAACAATTGAGAAAACATATGTAACCATCCCAAATAAACAGATGGTTGACAGCATTGTTGATAATATTTCACAGGGCACAAAACGAAGGCATGAAATTCATCTTCAGATTGAGCTGAAGGTAAAATCTGAAGAATTAAAATCGCTGATTGAAGAGTTGCAGCTTAAGATAGCACAATTCAAAACTGAAAATGTTTCGGTTTTTATGGCTGATATACGCCCTGATGCCTATGTAGTAACCATTGAATATTTTAGCGAGATGTTGACTTTGGCTGAATTCAATGCCTTAAAACAGCAGATAAATTTCATTATTCTGCAATCAATGGAAAATAGAGGTATAGGAATGGCAGGAAAAGATAAGATATTGGCGGGAAGATTGTATCCTTAAAATGACAAAGAAGCTTTTAGTTCCATCAGCATGCCCTTGATTTTTTTTAGGCTCTCAATGGCAGCAAATTTTTCTTTGACATTTTTTCCTTTTTTGATGAATATTTTGGCCCCCTCAATGGTGTACTTTTTTTCTCTCAACAGAAAATAAATGAGCTTTAAATTCTTAACATCTTCAGGCCTAAACAGTCTGTCACCTTTTCTGTTCTTCCTTGGTTTTAAAATGTCAAATTCATTCTCCCAGAATCGAAGCAAAGACACTTTTACATTGAACATGGCAGCAACCTCACTTATTGCATAGTATTGTTTGCTGAAAAGAATTTTATCATCCAGGAGATCTATGAGTAAAACCTCAGCTTGAAATTGACTACTGGTCTGTCTCCCTCTCTGACTTTTCGCTATAACTTGTTCAGGTTCATGAATATCTGTTGAAACATCCTCCAAGTCAATTTCTTGCATATTCTGTTGTACCATTGCAGGTAAAAGGGGTTGAACTGGCAATTGTATTGCTTCCGGAATTGATTCCACTACTAGTTCATGAATCTGTGCAATTTCAATTTCCTGTTTTGATTCAGGATGCATGTTGGGAATATTCTGAACCTGTTCCTCCGGCACTGATTCTACAACAACAAATGAAAGATCTTTTTCTTTTGATGAGGGAAGAAGTTCTTTTGTTTCGGGATTGGAAGAAATGAAAGGTTCTGGAAACATGTCTGCAAATAAATCCAACGAAATGGCTTTTAGCTTGTCTACATCTGTAGTTGGTTTATTAGATACTTTCACTGAAGAGCTTTCAGCAAATTCAATCTTCTGTTTTTTTTCTTTCTTAACTGTAGTCTTTACTGTGGTTGTATTTTTTGCTATTCCTTCTTTATTAGTATCTTTTTTGCTTTTTGTATCAGACGACTCTTCAATGATATTTATAGGAGGAACTAGTCTATAAGGCTTCGGTTTTGTTGAATCAACAACTTCTACTGGAGCTTTTTTGGGTGCTTCAACAGGCTCTTCTCCAAATAAACTGAGTTGTTTTATCATATAAAGAACAGAAATTGTTAGGGTCAATCAAAGGGTAGGTTAGTCAAACGACTGATTCCTAGAAGACGCAATTTTAAGGATCTGTTGATATTGTTCTGGTGTTAAATCGTTATAAAAAAAGTAAATTGGATCTAAATGTTTGCCAGCTTTCATAACTTCATAATGAAGATGAGGACCGGTTGACTTACCCGTATTTCCTACATAACCTATCACTTCTCCTCTTTTTACAGATTGACCTGGCCTTACTTTTATCCTAAACATGTGTCCATATAACGTTGTATATTGATATCCATGGTAAATAATTACATGGTTCCCATAGCCATTACCTAAGTTGCCTGCTGTACGAACAACACCTTGAGCAGTAGCATAAATAGGAGTGCCTGATGGTGCAGAAAAATCTAGCCCCTCATGAAATTTTACCGTCTTGTAGATCGGGTCTATCCTATAACTAAACCCTGATGACAACCTGTTTAAATCCTTGTTGTTGATTGGTTGAATGGCGGGAGTACTTGCTAATAGCTTTTCTTTGTTCCTAATCATCCCCTCAATTTCCTTATATGAAACCTCCTGATGCATGACCCTGTTGTAAAGGGTATTCAAGGTTTTAAAAAGACCTTCAGTAAGTTGCTCATTATCCATTCCTGCCAACATCTGCCGTTCTTTTTTTGTTTCAATTTGCTTCGCCCTCGCACTGTCAGGAATTGGACTTGCTTCGAAAATAGAGCGGTAAACTTCATTATCCCTCTTCTCAAGCTGCTTCAGTCTTTCGTCAATTTCGGTTACCCTTTCGGTATAGATTTTATTTTGCTCTTGAGTCCTTTCAAGTTGTAAACGCAAGATTTTTTCTTTGGGAGAATCTAAAAACTTGAATGCAATGGCTACAATAACCAATCCTGTAACAAAGGCTGCAGAAATAAACGCCAAAATGCGCAACAGAGTTACCCTTAGTGGTATCACCTGCTTTTCATAGCGCAACGTGTTTGTATTGTAATAATATTTAATTTTCTTCATGCTTAGTCTTCAACCGAGTTATGTAGAAGGAGCGTAACATCTATCAAATGATGTATTTTTGCACCTACTAATCGGTGTAAAGATAAATAATTGACACTACATCAGTTACATTTAAAGTATCAATAAATGACAGCAACAGAAATCAGGAATAAGTTTTTACACTTTTTTGAAGAAAAAGGACATCAAATTGTGTCATCTGCACCTATTGTGTTGAAAGATGACCCGACACTTCTTTTCACCAATGCCGGGATGAACCAGTTCAAGGATTTTTTTCTTGGAAATAAACAGGCAAATTATAAAAGAGTGGTAGATACCCAAAAATGTTTGCGCGTTAGTGGTAAACACAATGACTTAGAAGAAGTGGGGGTAGATACTTACCACCATACCATGTTTGAAATGCTTGGAAATTGGAGCTTCGGCGATTATTTTAAAGATGAAGCAATTGCGTGGAGCTGGGAATTGCTTACAGAAGTCTACGGAATCCCTAAAGATCGCCTTTATGCATCAGTATTCGAAGGTGATGAAAAAGAAAACCTGCCTGCCTCTACAGTTGCTTTGAAAGTTTGGAAAACATTGTTACCGGATGATCATATTGTCTTGGGTAACAAAAAAGATAATTTCTGGGAAATGGGGGATACCGGGCCCTGCGGTCCTTGCAGTGAAATTCACGTAGATTGTAGGTCTGACGAAGAACGTGCCACTGTACCTGGACGTCTTTTAGTCAACAAAGACCACCCTCAAGTAATTGAGATTTGGAACAACGTGTTCATGCAATACAACCGTCTAAAAGATGGCAGCCTGCAGCCTTTGGCATCTACTCATGTAGATACTGGTATGGGATTGGAACGTTTGGTAAGGGTTTTACAAGGAAAGTCATCTAACTACGACACAGATATTTTCATGGGTTCCATTCAAGAAACTGAAAAAATATCAGGACAAAAATATATAGCAGGAGATTCCAAAAAAGATGTTGCGTTTAGGGTTATTGCAGATCATATCAGGGCTATTGCGTTTACAATTGCTGACGGACAATTGCCGTCAAATACAGGTGCTGGTTATGTGATTAGAAGGATCCTGAGAAGGGCAGTAAGGTATTATTATTCATATTTGGATGTGAAAGAACCCCTCCTTCATTTATTGATTCCAGGGTTGGCTAAACAGTTCAGCGATGTTTTTCCTGAACTCCAAGCCCAACAAAGTTTTGTTGCAAAAGTTATCAAAGAAGAAGAAGATACTTTCTTGAGAACACTTGGGAAAGGGTTGAAAAAAATGGATGATATCATCGAAAATGCAAAGGTCCAAGGCATCATCGAAGGCACTGCAGCTTTTGAATTGTATGATACCTATGGCTTCCCAATTGACCTCACAAGATTGATTTCGCAGGAACATAGTATAACTGTAGATGAGGCAGGCTTTGACAAAGAAATGTTGGCACAGAAGACCAGAAGCCGTGCCGCCACAACTTCGGAAGTAGACGATTGGACTGAATTGATTAAATCTGATGAAATTTCTAAAGCCTTTATTGGGTATAACCAACTTCAATGTGATACAAAGCTAACTCGGTATCGAAAGGTGACAACCAAAACAGGTGTTTTGTACCAGTTGGTGCTGGAAAATACACCATTCTACGCAGAAAGTGGTGGACAAGTAGGTGATACTGGAACCATAACCATGGGGGATCATCAAATTGAAGTTGTCAATACCAAAAAGGAGAATGACCTCATTATTCATATCGTTAATGAATTACCTGCTTCAATTTTAACATCAGTTACTGCAACTGTAGATTCCAATAGAAGAAAAGAAATTACAGCACACCATTCATTAACTCATTTACTGCATGCCGCACTTAGGCAGGTTCTGGGTGTACATGTTGCTCAAAAAGGCTCTTTGGTTAATGAAAAAGGAATGAGATTCGATTTTTCCCATTTTGCAAAAATGACTGATGAAGAATTGGAAAAGGTGATGGAAATTGTGAACCAAAAAATCCGTGAAAACATACCTGTTGTTATCAAAGAAATGGGGAAAGATGAAGCCTTAGCATTTGGCGCCATGGCTCTTTTCGGAGAAAAATACGGAGATACTGTAAGAGTTGTAACAATAGATCCTAATTATTCTGTTGAACTGTGTGGTGGAACTCATGTGGGCTATACTGGAGAACTTGGTCATTGTATTGTAGTTGCTGAATCAGGCGTGGCTGCAGGGGTTAGACGAATTGAAGCATTGTGCAGTTTAGCAGCAGCTCAAAAAGATGTTGATGACAGGTTACAATTGAGTCTTATAAAGAATGCCCTAAAAAATCCACGTGATATCATAAAGTCGATCGAACAAATGACTGATGAAAATACGGCTGTAAAAAAATTATTGGAGCAGACGGAAGGTAAATTATCGAAGTTTCTTCAAAAAGAATTGATAGGAAAATCAGAACAAATCAAAGGGATAAACTTCATTGGAGAAATTGTTGATGTCTCTTCTGCAGAGATACTGAAAAAGCTTTGTAACGACCTTCGAAATAGCTATTCAAATACAGTAGTTGTGTTAGGTTCGTCCAATGTAGGAAAAGCATCTTTAGCCATCGGAATTTCTGACAATCTTTCTGCAGACAACGAGTTAGATGCCGTGAAACTGATCAAAACATTGGTTGCCCCACTTATAAAAGGAGGAGGGGGTGGACAGAAGATTTTAGCAACAGCAGGTGGGCAGGAACCGTCGGGTTTACCATCTGCTATTCAATCCATCAAAAAAGCCCTTTCTTGAACCGTTCATCCTTTTTAACAATTATGTTGTTTTTTAAACAAAAACCTTCTATATTTTTGGGTATAAATTTTTAAAATGAAAAGTATGTGTTTAAAATTTAGCTGGTTGGTTTTGTCAATTTTGACAATTCAATTCGCTTTTGCTCAAACCGAAAAGAAAGAAAAAAAAGAAATCATCATTCGTCAGGGTGTTGATTCTACCAAAAAGATGATTGTTATTGTTAATGGCGACAAGGTTACTGTTAATGGAAAAGAGGTAACCGGAGAAGAAAAAAATAATTTCATCATCAAAAGAAAAAAATCAGCAGATGGTGAAAATGTAGAAATTACAATCGATGGCAAAGAAACTAAAAAGCCACATGTAAGGATTTTCAAGGATGACGCTGGCGAAGGTTTCACTATTGGCTCTCAAGAGATTGAAATGATGATGGATCAAGCTTTGGCCGAAGCTAAACAGTCCGGCTTTGGTGCTCAGTTGGGGATTTTGATGGAAAAGAGTGACAAGGGTGTATTGGTTAAAGAAGTAGTGCCAAATTCAGGTGCAGAAAAAGCCGGTATCAAAGTTAATGACATAATTACAGCTGTGGATGAGCAAAATATAACAGCACCAGAAGCCATGGTGGAATATATACAGTCAAAAAAACCAGGTACCAATGTCAATATACAGTTTTTACGTGATGGCGAAGTGAATAAGGTAACTGCACAACTAGGCGGGAAAATGACTATTTCAAAATCAAGAACATTTACCCTTCCTGGCCAACCGTTAGAAGAAAGGAAAATTGACGGAAAAGCACCACAATTATCAGAAGCTTTTGATATTTTTGAGCAATTAATGGTTGAAAAACCAAAGCTTGGCATCGAGATTCAGGAGACCGAAGATGAAAAAGGGGTAAAAGTGTTGGAAGTAGAGGATGGATCTTCTGCTGCAAAGGCGGGTTTAAAAATGGATGACCTTATTTTATTTATCTCAGGAAAAAAAATCACTTCAATTTCTGATGCCAAAGAGTCATTGAAAGGCATCAAAGGCAATGCAACAATGGATATCATGAGAGAGGGGAAGCCAAAGAAAATTGAGTTTAAAATGCCTCGTCCATTGAAAAAAGCATCACTTTAAGTAACTTAAATTATAAAATATGAGGCCTGGTCTATAGATTGGGCCTTTTTGCATTTCAGGTTACAATTTGTTTGGGTAATTTGCAGTAAAATTAATTGTTGATGGAGGTTGACTATTCACAGAAATACGAAGCAGTAATTGGATTAGAAGTACATGCCCAACTTCATACAAAGAGCAAGTTATTTGCTGGTGATACAAATTGTTTTGGATCCTCTCCCAATACAAATGTGAGTGCAATTACATTGGGCCATCCAGGCACCTTGCCGAAGATGAATAAAAAAGCAATTGAATATGCCATTAAAATGGGTATTGTTTGCAATTCAGAAATTGCCAAGTACAATTATTTTGCCCGCAAGAATTACTTCTATCCGGATTTGCCCAAAGGATATCAAATCTCACAACATACAACACCAATTTGCGTCGGAGGTTTCGTTAAAATAAAAACAGCTGAAGGCGAAAAAAATATTGAACTAACTAGAATTCACCTTGAAGAAGACGCCGGAAAAAGTATTCATGATCAACATGAAACTTTGACATTATTGGATTATAACAGGGCAGGGGTTCCTCTAATTGAGATTGTTACAGAACCTGTAATTCACTCGGCTGATGAAGCTGCTGCTTATGTAACGGCAATTAGAAAAACGGTGCGGTGGATTGGCATCTGCGATGGCAACATGGAAGAGGGGAGTCTGCGTTGTGATGCCAATGTTTCTGTTCGTTTGCGGGGAAGCAAAACGTTGGGTACAAGAGTGGAAGTTAAAAACTTGAACTCTATTAAACACGTAAAGCATGCCATTGAAATAGAAATTTCTCGACTTATTGGGATGATAGAAAGTGGGGAAACCATTGTTCAACAAACACGAAGTTATGATGCAGACAATGGAACCACCTTTGCCATAAGAAGCAAAGAGGATGCTGATGATTACCGGTATTTTCCTGAACCAGACTTGGCGCCATTTCATTTTACAGATCAATTTATTGATGAAATAAAATCTACTTTGCCTTCATTGCCCAACGAACGAATCATTCATTACATTGAAAATCTAGGGTTAAGTGAATATGATGCAGATCAACTAGTAGATGAAAAGACATTGAGTGATTTATTCAATGTTATCGCTGATGAAACCATCCACAAAAAACAACTCGCGAACTTTTTATTAGGCCCCGTCCGCTCTTATCTAAATGCTGCTGGACTGTTGTGGGAATCCTTACAAATAACTCCAGAAAATTGGGATAAATTGCTGTCATTGGTTGCTGAGGGCAAGATTTCTTTTTCAGTGGCTGCTCAGAAAATTCTTCCTATAATGCTCGAGAATTTTAGTGCTGATCCATTTGTCATTGCCAAAGAAAACGATCTCATTCAAGATGCTGGTCAGGATGAAATCAAAAGTTGGATAGAATCTGTTGTCAACTCAATGCCAGACAAAGTGTTGGAATATAGAAAAGGAAAGAGGGGATTGATTGGACTTTTTGTAGGTGAAGTAAAAAAAGTTTCAAAAGGGAAGGCTGACCCTAGAATCGCCACAGAACTGCTTACTCAATTTTTAAACAATAAATAAAGTACATGAAAAATTTAATATTTGCCACTTTTGTTACGTTGCTTCTCGCTTTTAGTGCCTGTAAAAACAAAGACACTTCCGTAAAAGTTCAAGTTAAATTGAGTAACAGTGCTGAAAAGCAAGTTGTATACTTAGAGGTTATTGAGATGGACGGTGCTGCTCCTGTCATCATGGATTCTGTGATAATTGACAAGGGAACGCCTCTGGCCAACTTTAAGGGAGGCAAAATTGACAATGAAGCGTTGTATAGACTTCGGTTTGCCAATACCAGTGATGCTCTTTTTTTCGTACCTGATCAACAGGATATAGAATTGAACGTGGATGTAAAAACATTTAAAACATACACTACAAATTCACCTGCCAGCAATGAATTTAAGGGTATTCTGTTGGGTTTTAATGCTCGATTAGACTCGATGAGTATGTTGAGAAATGTAATCCAAGAGCGTCAAGATGTAATGGACAGCAGCAGGGTTGTTGCAGAGAAAGCTTACTTGAAGTTGACAGAAGGTACTGGCAGTTATTTGATGAATGTGGCCAGCACTACCACCATTCCAGTTGTGGCTGTTTATGCAATTGCAATGGGTAGAAATAATATTAGTGACAGCATTATCATGCCAGTGGTTGAAGGCATGGCCAAGCGTTTCCCGAACTCACCTCGCATAAAAAGTCTATCAGCATCCTTTAAGGCAATCCCAAGTGAACCCGCTCCTAGTAGTGAACTTGTTGGGACAGAAGCTCCGGAAATCAACTTACCAAATATCAACGGAAAGAATATTTCCTTAAAATCACTGAGAGGCAAGTACGTATTGGTAGATTTTTGGGCCAGCTGGTGCAAGCCGTGTAGAATGGAAAACCCAAATGTAGTGAAGGCATTCATGAAATTCAAGGATAAAAATTTTACTATATTCGGGGTTTCGTTGGATAAAGATAAATCATCATGGATTCAAGCGATTCAAGATGATCAATTGTTATGGCAGCATGTAAGTGATTTGAAATATTGGGACAGTGAAGTTGTTCCTCTTTACAAAATTGAAGGTATTCCTTTTAATGTTTTAGTAGATCCAAAAGGTATGATTGTTGCCAAAGATTTAAGGGGTGGGGATTTAGAATTAGCGCTTGCTAAGTTTTTGAACTAGGGTAATTATTGTTTAAACTGATAATTGAATAGGGGGTTGCCATAACATGGTAACCCCTTTCTTTTGCCTTACCTTTCCCATTAAAGATAGAAGCATGATTTCTTCAAGTTGGCCATAGTGAGATCATAAGTGGGCAAAAAAAACCGCCTCAGAATTTTATTTCTGAGACGGCTTTTCAATTGTTGTTTTTATTTTTTACCAACCTTGGTTTTGAACCAAGTTCTTGTTGATGGTAACATCATTTGCAGGTAAACCCCAAACGAATTTAGGATCATTCGCCGGTACAGTTAAAGTATTGTAATTAGAACCAACGTTGATGGTGTTAACATCTTGAGCTCCAAACCTTGTAAATCCAAGGTTCCAACGCTTAAGGTCATCCAAACGGAATCCTTCAAAAGCCAATTCTCTTGTTCTTTCATCCCTAACTGCTGAAATTAAAGCAGCTCCTGAAAGACCACTCAAGGCAGTCAAGCCTCTTGCTACGCGCAAGGCATTCAATGCTGTTAAGGCGTTTGCTGTACCAGCGCTTTCTGCAGAAGCTTCAGCTGCAATCAAGTACATTTCTGCAATCCTGAATACCTTTGGTGCATGTTGATAGTTGGTGGTTGCTCCAGTAAACAAGGCAGGGTTTCCTGGAAATTTGTTTACCAAGACTATGTTGTTGAACGACAATCCTGAAACCGACAATGCTTTTGGCTCAAAGTATATTGCTTTGCGGAAATCAGCTGCATCATACCCATTATATACCCATGTTGATGGAATAAAATCAGGTGTAAACCTTCCTGTTGCTGGAACAAGTCCTAGATAGATTGAATTAGTATTTGCCAATTCATTGGGCTTGTTTACAAAGCACTCATAAATTGATTCCTGATTGCCATCGGTATGCCAATAAGCCCTTAATGTTGCAGCAGTAGTTGTAAGCTTGTACTTGTTTGCAGTAATCAATGAATTTGCTGCAGTATAAGCACCAGCCCAATCTTGCATGCATAGTTTAACCCTTGCTTCCAAAGCAGTTACAACATCAATGTTGAACGTTTTGGTTCCAACCGCACCTGCAACAGATCCTAGGAATTTCTTAGCTTGGGTGATGTCTGAATTGATTTGGTCATAAACCTGCTTTACGGTAGCCCTAGAAGGTTGTGCATTTACATCATAAACTGTAATCAGCGGTACACTTAAGTCAGTTGCTGCGGTAGCTGGACTGTATGCTTTAGACCACCTTAATGCCAGTTGGTGATAATAAAATGCCCTTGCAAAATAGGCATCACCTTTATAACGGTCTAAGCTGGCAGCTTCAGTTGCATCTAATGGCTTCACATCTTCAAGGCCTTTTATTGCTACATTGATATTGGCAATCGCACTGTAAAATGCAGCCCATTGATCTCTGATGGTGCCATCATCGGCAAGAAACGACGTTCCCCAACGGTGTGGGTTGCCATTTCTATTTCCAAAATCTAAAGATGCATTAAGCTGATCAGCCTGAACATCAGTTATAAACATGTAAGATCCGTACTGCCTTCCTCTGAAGGTTGCGTATAAACCACCATTCCATGTTTTTGCATCTTTTACCGTTTTAAAAGACTGCGATTGTTCAATTGAATTGTATGGAAACAAATCCAATTTTTTGCAAGATGAAAAGAGGGTTGTTAAAACAACTGCGGCTATTAAACCTATTTTTAAATTTTTCATTTCCTTATTATTTTTTGAGGTATATCAGTTAGTTAATTAGAACCTAAAGTCGATACCTAATGAATGTTGTTTTGTGTTTGGATTAACACCAAGCGTAACATTGGTATCTACCTCTGGATCTGGACCTAAATAACGGGTATAAGTTAATAAGTTACGGCCCATGTAATAGATTTTCATTCCCTTAATCATCTTGGTAGGTTTGATGATAGACTCAGGAACATTGTATCCAACACTTAACGTTTTCAACCTGATGAAAGAAGCATCTTCAATCAACCTTGAATCAAACTGTGTAAATTGTGTACCATATTTAGGGAACAACGCCACATCACCTGGTTTTTTCCAATAATCCAAAACCCTTACACTTTGGTTGAACCCTGGAAACTGATTTGGATTTTCAAAGAAATACCTGTCATTGTTGATCATGTATTTACCTTTTGAAAAGCTAAAGTCAGCTTGCACATATATTCCTTGAAATCCACCACTTAGTCCAAATCCACCATTCAACCAAGGATAACGCTGAATTCCTGTATTTTGCTGCAACGCTGCAGTATTGAAAGTAGAAGTTACAATGTTTGCATCTTTCTGTGTTTCAACAATCTTATCTGCAATTATATTTGGCTTATACCACTCAGGTTGGCCTGTAGCTGGGTTTATACCACTGAACAATGGGTAGAAATAAGATACTGGTTGTCCAATAGCCCAACTTACGCCAGTGTTTGGAATGATCCAGTAGTTTTTTCCTTGGAAAAGTTCATTGATCCTGTTCTTGTTGTAGTTGATGTTCAAATACGGAGTTATGTACGCTTTTTTAGCATCTATTCTCAATAAATCGAAATCAAAAGTTACGTCAATACCAGAGTTTGTCAAAGTACCCACATTTGAAGTAATGCTTGAAAACCCTGAAGTATACGCATAAGGTACACTGATCAACATGTTTCTTGTATCTCTCTTGTATAACTCAACTTCTAAATTAATCCTATTGAAGAAAGATCCTTTTACACCCAAAGTTGTATTCTGTTGAGTTTCCCATGCTAATGAAGAATTACCAGGGGTACTCACAAACCATCCTGATCCACCATCAAATTGGGTTGTACCTACCAATGCCTGACTCTGGTAATCACCTATTGATGAGTTACCTGAAGTTCCTGTGCTTGCTTTAAAAGTAAGATCTGTCAACCACTTAATGTCGCTGAATATTTTCTCTTTCTTGGCTTTCCACATTGCACCAACAGACCAGAACTGAGCTGTACGGTTGTTTTTACCAAAACGTGAAGATTCGTCTTCTCTGATAGATAAATCTAAAAAGTACTTGGTGTCGAAGTTGTATTCAACCCTGCTGAATTTAGATTTGTAAGCATATTCAGATTTTCCTGAACTTGCATTTAAGTTGTTTGGACCTGCTCCAATCAACGTCAAACGATCATCTGTTTGTCCAGTCGAAGATCCTGAAAAGCTCGTTGAGGTATTGTCAATATACTCAGTTCCAACTAATGCTGTGATGTTGTGCAAATCCTTGATGTTGAATTTATATTCAACAGTATTTGTTACTGTTTTGGTTACACCCCTTGAAAACGATTCACTGGCACTTCCGTTGTTCAATGAACCTACATAAGATGGCAACTGCTTAGAAGAAGTTCTGTAATCAAACGCATCCATACCAACCTGTGATTTGATGGTTAGGTTTTTGATTGGTGTAACTTGTATATAACCTGAAGGGTTTGCCTGGATGTTATTACCATTACTTGGCAAGTTGTCTGCCAAATAATTTGGGTTATACCTTGCCCATCCTGGAATCAAGTTTGGATATGCAACGCCATTTTTATCAACTGGTGAATAAAAAGGAGCTGCCAACAATGCCAAACCACGGTTTGTACTGTTTCCTCCATACTGATTTGTTTGCCTATCATCAGTACCCATAGATAGGTTCAATCCCAATGAAACCCAATCATTCACCGTGGTGGTTAGGTTAGACCTAAGTGTATATCTTTTGAAACCTGAGCGATATGCTAAACCTTCTTGTGAGAAATAACTTCCAGATACATAATAAGTGGTTTTTCCACCACCGCCTGAAACAGAAACATCTGTCTGCTTGGTAGGTGCCCCATTCTTATAATATGATTTGTACCATTTTGTGTCAAATGGATATTGTGCCAATATTGCATCCATTTGTGCCTGCGTTCTGTAAGCTGTAGCCACCCAAAAATCAGAAATCTGCTTGGTGTTCATGAACTGGTTGAAAAAAGCTTCATTTGCCAAATCAGAATGACCCATTTGAGTGCTTACATTTATTTCAGCAGGTCTATTTAACTTACCTCTTTTGCTGGTAATGTATATAACGCCATTAGCAGCACGTGCTCCATAAATTGATGTAGCCGATGCATCCTTCAATACTGAAATATTTTCTATGTCGTTTGGATTCATAGAAACTACAACACCTCCATCAATTGGAATACCATCCATCAAATAAAGTGGGGTAGAACTTGCTCCCAAAGAACCTACTCCGTGCAACCTTAAAGAAGAAGTTTGTGAAGGCTCTCCTGATGATGTGAACACCTGAAGACCTGCAACTTTACCTTGCAATGCATCGAATGCATTCGCAATTGGCCTATCCTCAAATGCTTTGCCAGAGACTACGGTAACCGAACCTACTACAGAGGAAATTTTCTTTCCAGTTCCGTAACCGACTACAACAACTTCATTCAAAATTTTTGAATCAGATTCAAGCACAACATTAAGTTGACTAGCAGAAGAGATTGAAAGCTCTTGGCTTCCATATCCTACATACTTGAATACCAATACCTTTGCTGTTGCCGGTAACTTAATGCTGAACTTGCCATCTGAAGTTGATAGCGTACCCAAGCTAGTTCCTTTAACGGTAATTGACACGCCAACTAGCACTGACCCGTCTTCTTTTGTGGCTACCGTTCCTGTTATTGTTCTGTCTTGGGCCAATGCACTAAGCCCTAAGACGAGAAATAGGAACAAACCCTGCAAACTTTTTTTCATAAATTTTGAGTTTTGATTTAAAGACTTTTACACTTAATTTGTGCTTTGTTAAGTCATGGTTTATTAATGTGAAATAGATTGATTATTTTACAAATGCTAAATTAAGAATTTGCATTTTATTGTGAATAAATAAATTTTTTTAATTTTTTGTTTTTGAATTACTATTCTTTCGTTAATTAATTGGTTGTAAAAGAAAGAAATCTTGAGGGCATAATCGCAAGTACTTAAAAATCAATTACATATGCATTGTAATAATTTGTAATATGAATTATTAAGGACAAATTCTATATTTGCTCGTTTGAGAAATATTTAAGAAAAACAATCTCTCCTTCAACAAAAAAAAACAAGCGTCACTTTTATTTTTTCGCTTTTAGTAATTTTTTCTTACTAACAGCCATCAACAATACTGGAAGCAATATCAGATTTGTTAAAGTGGCTATCAATAAGGTAAATGAAGTTAGCCATCCCAATGCTTGCGTGCTTCCAAATCCACTGAATACAAATATGATGAATCCTGCAATCAACACCAACGAAGTGTAAATAATACTAATTCCAGTTTCTCTTATTGTCTGTACCACCGTTTTGTTTACATCCCCTGAGAAATGTGGTAGTTCTTGTTTAAAATTTACCAAGAACCTTATTGTTATGTCTATGGCAATTCCTAACGCGACACTAAATACCAACACAGTTGATGGTTTGATCGCAATGCCAGCCCAGCCCATCAATCCGGCTGTCATAATCAACGGTATGAGGTTTGGTATCAATGAACATATCAATACTCGAAATGAAGTAAATAAATACAGCATGCATAATGAAATCAATAGGAATGCCCACAAAATACTTTCTTTTAATCCTTGGATGATAAATCGGCTTCCTTCTAAAAAAGTAATGCTAGTTCCTGTAAAAGTTATTTTTGTTTTGCTCGTATCAAAGTATTTTGATGCTTCTTTTTCTAGGGTATCTAAAATCTCCGGCATTCTCTTGCTTCCTACATCTGCCATATTTACACTGATCCTCGTTATTTGCTTGTTGCTGTCAATGAATGCCGACATCAGTTTTTCTAATGACCCTTCTTCCTTTTTTACGCCCTTTTTTGCTTTTAAATAGTCAGCCATAAATGCCCCATCAAATGCGTTAGGCATCGAATAACTGTTACTGTCTCCATCATAGAACCCTTGTTTGGCAAACTTTAATCCTTCTGCCAAAGAGAGCGGTCGTGCCATTTCTGGCATATTTGCAATAAACCCACTATAATTTGAAACTTGTTCAAACACCCCTAATGAACGTGATCCTGCAATGCCATTCTTTTTTCCTGCATCCACCAATATTTCTAATGGCATTATTCCCCTAAAATTCTTTTCAAAAAATTTCAAGTCCTCATATATCGGATCTTTCTTGGGCAAATCATCAACAATAAAGGCTTCAGTTTTTAACCTTAAAATTCCTGCTATTGAAAAAATTACGCAAACTCCTGTTAATAAGTAGATCAATTTTGTATGCGAAAAAACCCAACTTTCTATGCTTGTCAGTAAGTTCAATATCCATTTATTGTCTAAATAAGAAGTATGCTTTTTCTTTGGTTCTTTCATGTAAAACAAGGCAATGGGTATCATCACCAATGAAATGAAAAACAAGGCCATGATGTTGATGCCTGCTACAATGCCAAACTCTTTCAAAATTGCACTTTTGGTGAGTGCAAATACGGCAAAACCCACGGCTGCACTGATGTTGCAAAACAATGTTACAACGCCCATTTTGCCTATCATTTCTTCCAATGACTTCCTCTTATTTCCATTTTTTAAATAGCTGGTATGGTATTTGTTGATAAAATAAATACAATTTGGAATTCCTATCACCACAACCAAAGGTGGTATCAGTGCTGTTAATAGCGTAATGCGAAATCCCAACATATAAATGGTTGCTAAACTAAATGTTACGCCTACAATTACTACACCTAAAGAGAGAAACGTAGTGCTTAATGATCTGAAGAAGATAAAAAGAATCAAAGCTGACAACAAAATAGAGCCAATTAAAAACCATTGCATTTCTTTGGCAATGCGCACTGCTACATTGTTTCTTATCAGCGGCAACCCGCTAAGCTTCAAAGCATAGCTTGTCTCTTTTCCAAAAGATGCCGCTTCCTTCTCAATAGCAGCAATTACTTTTTCCCGCCCTTTTGAATTCATGATAGCCTTGTTTATCCTAATCCCTATCAAATAAGCGTTGGTTTCAGGATTGTACAACAAGCCTTTGTAAAACGGCAATGAGAGAAATCTGTCTTTTAAACTGTCTAATGTTTGTTGATCCTTTGCCCTGGTTGGAAATATTTTTATAGCATCTAGCTTTTCTGTGCTATCATTTTTTTTTAGTGTCACAGCACCCGGTATTCCTATGATGTCTTCAACCCCATTTACTTGTTTTAGTCTTTCTTGAAAAGATGCCAAGGCATTAAAGTGCTCTACTTGAAATAAATTGTCTGTGATAAATCCTATAGTTAACAGATTCCCATCTTCCCCAAATTTACTTTTAAAATCTAGGTATGCCTGGTATTTTGGATTGTCAGTTGGTATCGCCCTCGAAAATTCATAACTCAATTCCACCTTGCTGGCCTTGTACCCCATAAACCCAGTAAGGATTGTCATCAAGACAATTAATAGAATTCGGTATTTAAGCACCGCCTTTCCAAGAGCTTGCCACATATTATAAATTTGTTACAAAGGAAAGAAATTTATACGGCTCCTTTCCAATATTTTTTGTTTAGTAAACTGACCATCCTTATTCGTTATTTTTACACCATGAAGCCGCTCTGTTTTTTTTTTATTTCATGTTTGATCAGCCTAGCTGTTTTTGCTCAACCATTGCCCCCAATTGGGCAATGGAGAGAACATGTTCCATTTAACAATGCTTTTTATGTTTATAACCAACAAAATCTAATTGTTGGTGCAACACCTTTTGGCTTTTTTACTTTCAATCCCGCTAACAAAGAATTTCAACGCAAAACCAAAATGAATGGTTTGTCTGATGTTGGTTTGAAATTGATGTCAAATGATCCCCTTTCTAAAAAAATGTTGCTGGTATATGAAAATAACAACATTGACCTTATTAATGGCGACGTTGTTTCCAACATCCCGGATGTTCTTTTGAAAAACACACAAGCTGACAAAACCATCAACAATGCCTGCTGGATTGGCAATGATGTTTTTCTCTCTGCTAATTTGGGCATTATAGCTGTCAACACAGAAAAAAAAGAAATTAGAGATACCTACAGAACAGGCTTAAACGGTTCTGGTGAAAACATTTTCCAAGTAGCCCTTCAAAACAATGTATTGTATGCGGCTACTGCTTCGGGGTTAAAAAAAGCATCTTTTAATCCTGTCGCCTTGAGTGATTTTAACGCTTGGATCTTGGAAAGCGGTCAAGCGCTTCTTCCTGGTAAATGCGATGCTGTTCTGGATTGGAACGGCAAGCTAATTGTTAAAAAACAAGACTCTGTTTTTATTAAAAACGATGGGAAATGGGAACTTTTATATGCTCCCAAGTACCAGGTTTCTGCCATCAACATCACCAACAACAAGCTTTTGTTGGCATACTCCGTCAACAACAATGGTGTTGTTCTTGTGTTTTCTTCGCCTTCATCGATTCCTCAAACATTCTCCATTCCATTGATTTCTTTTCCGTTGTCATGTACCATCGTTGATGATACAATTTGGGTGGCTGACAAAAACAACGGTTTAATTCGACTCAACGGAACAGCTGCAGAATCCATCAAACCCAATGCTCCTGATGGCATAGCTTCAGGCGAGGGTATCTATGCCAATGGAAATATTTGGGCCACAGCAGGAACAATCAATCAGTTTTGGCAGCCTCAACAAAATCGAAACGGTTTTTTTAGGTTTGATGGCAACAGTTGGAAAAGCTTCAACAAAAATTCTTTTTCAACTTTAGATACCATCATGGATTTTATTTCTATTGCCGCTGATCCAGCATCTGGAAATATTTACGCAGGTTCTTTCGGGGATGGATTGGTAGAACTATCAGGCGAAAAAATAAATATACTTAACCAGAAAAATTTTCTTTCTCCATCACTTCAAAATCCGGGAAAATACATTGTTAGCGGCCTTACATTTGATGAACAACAAAATCTATGGATTTCAAACTACGGCGCCAATCAAAATTTATTGGTTAGAAAAAAGGATGGAACTTCGAAAAAATTTACAATTCCATTTCCTCATCAAGACAATGCCGTTGGTAAAATTTTGGTTGATAATGCTTCAAGAAAATGGATAATTTCTCCTAATGGGAACGGACTTTTTTGTTTTGATGATAAAGAAACAATAGACCAAACCAATGATGATCAATGGAGGTATTTTAGACAGGGTAGGGGAAACGGTAACCTACCTTCTTCAAATGTTTTGAGTATCAAGGAAGATCGAAATGGTTTTATCTGGGTTGGAACAGACAAAGGAATTGGCATCATTGAATGTGGTGATGATGTTTTTTCAGCAAGTGCTTGCGAGGCAACATTACCTGTTGTGCAACAAGATAATTTTGCTGGTTTATTGTTTGGAGATGAAGCTGTTTATGATATCGATGTTGATGGCGCCAACAGAAAATGGATTGCTACAAACAACGGAGCATGGCTGGTTTCAGCGGATGGACAAAAAGTAATCTCTCGGTTTACGCAAGCTAACAGTCCCTTACTCAGCAATAAAATTCATCAAATTGTTGTTCACGAAAAAACAGGTGAAGTTTTCTTTTTTACACAAAATGGAATCTGTTCTTTTCGAGGAACTGCTGTTGAACCTGTATCACAAAAACAAAAACTTATTGTATTTCCAAATCCTGTTCCTCCCAATTTTAATGGTACCATTGCCATCAAAAATCTTCCTGAAAATGCTTGGGTAAAAATCACCGAGTTGGATGGGAAATTGGTTTACCAAACAAGGTCGTTAGGTGGACAAGCAATTTGGAATGGTCGGACATACAAAGGTGAAAAACCCAACAGCAATGTTTTTCTGGTTTTGGTTTCTGATGAGTATAATACAATGCAGCTTTCAACTAAAATATTTTTTATCAAGTAAATAATTACCGTGCTGCATCAAACTAAAGGCATCATCATTCGCACTGTAAAATATGGAGAAACATCATTGATTGTTTCTGCATTTACTGAACTTTTTGGAACACAACAATACATTGTAAATGGAATAAGATCAGCAAAAAAATCTCATGATATTTCTGCAGCTCATTTGCAGATAGGAAACATATTGGAGATGACTGTTTATCACAATGACAGAGACAATTTACAGCGCATCAAAGAATGTAAACAAGCTGTTCATTATGATGGCATTTTTGTTGATGTTACCAAAAATACAGTAATGCTTTTTATGGTTGAGGTTCTTCAGAAATGCCTTAAAGAGCCCGATCCACATCCTGAACTTTTTTATTTTATGGAAGATATATTGAAAGGGTTAGACCAAAGTAATTCCTTTCAAACTGCAAACCTCCCACTTTTTTTCATGTTGCATCTTTCTCATTTTTTTGGATTCAGGATGATGGACAACTTCGATGAAGTTAGGAATATATTGGATTTAAGAGAGGGCAAGTTTGTTGAATACATGCCCATACATCAGCAGGTTATAACTTATCCATACAGTGCTTATATTTCTCAATTTCTGAAGGCTTTGCAATTTAATGACCTTGATCAAATCAAACTAAATAGACAAATGCGTTTTGATCTAATCAACTATTGCATTGATTATTATGGATTGCACATTCAACCTTTTGGCATCATGAAAACACTACCAATAATAAGAACAATCTTAGAATAGAAATTACATAATTCTGGTTGATTGAAGTGCTGAATCAATCAATACAATACCTGGACGTTTGCCTTTTTCAAAACTACCCAAGAGATCCTCTCTCCCCAATGCTTTTGCTCCATTTATGGTAGCCCATTGCAAAATTGTTTGTAGTGGAATCATAGGAATTTTTTCCCTGATGGTTCTAATTTCTGATGAAATGCTTAACTGCCAATTGCTGCTATAGCTGTCTGTTCCCAACACAATATCAACTCCATTTTTCATCAACATTTCAATCGGGGGCATGGTGTTTTCTATGTATAGATTTGCATTCGCACAGATGCAAAAATGAATACCAGATAAATAATTCTTTGCATGTGTTAATGCAAAGCTGATGTCTTCTTCAGGTATAAAAGTATTGTGTACAAGCAACAATCTTTGGTCTTGATTGAAGTGCGGTAAACATGACTGCAATGCAGATTTTCCGGTAACGGGGAATGGACTTTTTTCAAATCCAAATTTCTTTAAAAAATGCAGATAATCACCGCCACCTATTTTATACAATTCATCTTCAGCAGGGTTTTCTTGGTTGTGCATGGAAATAACTTTGCCATTGGTAAGCGCATTTATTTTCTGAAAAGTTTGGTCACTGATTGTATAAGGCGCATGTGGCACCAATGCCGTCATGAAATGATTTTCATCTAGTTTTTTTTCTATTGCTGCTTCATTAAATTTGTTGAGTACATCTCCATATTCTTTCATCCTCAAGTCAGCATTTTCATCGCTAAAACTGAGGACTTCCACGAAATTGTTCCACTTAATTTTACTTTTTATCTTAGTAGCTAAGGTGTTGGCCGTATTTCCAATGTCACCTACCGCCACAATGCCATCATCATACATTTCTTGTTCTGCCTTTTCAATCCGGTCTAAAATAACATCCATCGGAAAATCCCTCTTTCCAACTACATCCAAGAGAAAAGGGATGAGTCCTGTATGTGGCGGTATTACATCTTTCAAATGGCTCAACTCTAGGTGGCAATGGGTATTGATAAACCCTGGGCTCAGTATTCCTTTGAACTGCTGTATGTCTTCTCCAGCATCCAATGCTGGGATAATATCCATAACGTTGCCTTCGGAGTCTGTTATGAGCACATGTTTAGCATCTAGGAATTCATATCCATTGAAAATCTTATCTGCTTGAAACTTGAGGTGATTCATCTTTATAAAATAAGTAACTTTGTATCAAAATTACAGATTAATACCGGACGATTGTCCCTTCCCCAATATGTTAGACAAACTAGAGGCCATTAAGGCAAAATTCGATGACATCACTGTTGCACTTACAAATCCGCAAGTGGTGAACAATAACAAGAAATTTGAGCAACTAAGCAGAGAATACAGAAGCTTGGAAAAGATTGTAATTGCTTATCTTGAATACAAGCGGTTATTATCTGATCTTGAGTTCAACCGTGAAGCCATGATGGGTGATGATGAAGAACTTCGTGATTTAGCTAAAATGGAGGCCGCTGAATTAGAAGCTAGCAAGGATCTCATAGAAAAGCAAATCCGCAACATGCTTATTCCCAAGGATCCTCAGGATGATAAAAATGCCATCATTGAAATAAGGGCAGGTACTGGTGGTGATGAAGCTTCCTTGTTTGCCGGCGATCTTATGCGGATGTACCTTCGGTATTGCGAAGGTAAAGGGTGGAAGACAGCTTTGCTTTTTGAAAATGAAGGTACCATGGGTGGATATAAAGAAGTTCAAATTGAAGTTACTGGTGACGAAGTTTATGGCACCTTGAAATTTGAAAGTGGTGTACACCGCGTGCAGCGTGTTCCAGATACAGAAGCCAGTGGCAGGGTTCATACAAGTGCCGCCACCGTGGCTGTAATGCCTGAAGCAGAGGAGATTGACATGGATATAAAAGACAGCGATGTGAAAATGGAAACATCACGAAGCGGGGGAGCAGGTGGACAAAACGTAAACAAGGTTGAAACCAAGGTGATGTTAACGCATGGACCTACAGGAACCGTGGTTATTTGTCAGACCGAAAGAACCCAGCTTGGTAACAGAGAAAAAGCCATGCAAATGTTGAGAACTCGATTGTATGAAGAACAAGTAAGAAAACAAGAAGACGAAATTTCACGGCATAGAAAGAGCCTCGTTAGTACAGGTGATCGTTCTGCCAAGATTAGAACATACAATTTTCCACAGGGAAGAGTAACTGATCATCGCATTGGAATGACCTTATACAACATTCAAGATGTTTTGAATGGAAATTTAGTTGAATTGATTGATGCCCTTCAATTTGCTGAAAATGCCAGCAAACTTACCCAACCGGGGAATTAAATTACTGAATCCTTCCTGCTAAAAAATAGTTTCTCTTTTTAATGTCTCCTTAACAATATTGCGACTCCAGAATTCGTCTATATATTGTGAAGGTTATTAAAAGAGAAACTTTTTTTTTAAATATTTAACAAAAGACATTGATGGATTTTAAGAATCATAGCATCTAATGAATTGAACAGTTTTTTTCTCATAAGCAGTTAGTTTTGGTTACGGCCCCTATTTCCATAGGGGCTTTCTTTTGTTATGGATGTTCCGATAACAGCTCCCAAACTATCCGCCAAAGCATCTAAAATCGAAAAATTCCGGGCTGTAAAATATTTTTGGTAGTATTCCATGCTTAAGCCATAACCAGCTGCAATTAGCGTCAGCACTATCAATACATCCAGCTCATTTTTAACATTTTTTTCACACAGGTAAGTTCCCCACAAAAATGTAAACACAGCGAATAAAATCAGGTGAACAAGCTTGTCAAAGCCAACCAAATCGAGGATTCCTATCCCTTTCCCATTACTCATTGGCATGGCCAATAATACGAAAACGGCAATAGTCCAAATGATTGAAAGCCAAACATTTGCCAGTAATTTTTTCATTGAATTTAGGCTCCTATTAAGGCCTTGTATGCATCAACCGTAAGCAGACCTTCTATGTCCTCAACATTAGAAACGGTCATTTTAATCATCCAGCCATCACCATAAGGATCTTGGTTAACAAGTTCAGGCTGGCTGGCTAGCAATGCATTTTTTTCATTGATGGTGCCTGCGACAGGTAGAAACAAATCACTTACTGTTTTTACGGCTTCAACTGTTCCAAAAACGGCTTCTGCACTTAACCCTTTTCCTACAGATTCAATGTCGATATAAACTATGTCACCTAACTCACCCTGAGCGAATTCTGTAATACCGATTGTTGCCACATTACCTTCAATGGAAATCCACTCATGCTCTTTTGTATACTTCAATTGTTCTGGAAAATTCATGATTTTATATTTTGTGCAAGTTTACTATTTTTTTTGTCATCGCGCACCGATAATCAGTAAAGGAATTTTTACCCTCTCCGTTTGATCATTTTTGTGTCGGTGATTTTTACGTCTTTCAAAGGCCGATCTCCCTTACCCATACCCGTTGTTTTCACATTTGCAATCAAATCCAAAACATCATAGCCCTCAATAAGTTCACCAAATATGGTATAGTTTTGATCAAGGTGTGGCGCCCCACCTACTGTTTTGTATACGGTACGATGTGCTTCTGGTAATTGCCGTCCTTTCAACCTATGCGTTTGCACTGAGTCTAACCTAATGTTGTTATAAACACTTCCTTGTACAATGTAAAACTGTACACCACTGCTTGCTTTCGTTGGATTTACATCGTCGCCCATTCTTGCTGCTGCTAAAACTCCCTTCTTGTGAAAAAATGTATTATTAATTTCAGCAGGAAGGGTATATTCCTTCAAAAACTTACTTGTATCCGCATTCTTTTTGGTGCTTTCATTCCCTGCTTGTATCATAAAACCTGCAATAACCCTGTGAAAGTTGATTCCTTCATAGTATTTTGATCGAATCAATTGAATGAAATTGTTGCGGTGTATAGGGGTTGAATCGCTTAGTCTTAGTACCATGTTACCTAAGTCTGTCTTCAGCAATACATCCCTTTTAAAATCAGCTTTCTTTATTTTTTTAGTGGACTGCCCATTAACCTGGTTATGGCTAATTATCGAAAATAGAATGATAAAAACTAAGATGATATTTTTCATGGTTGTCTTAAAAGTCTTGTTGAGCGAAATAGAAAAGAACATGGTCTTTCATGAAACTCTCCTGCTGATAGAGGTCCATCTGCTCAATTTCCTTGTTTTGCTTGAAATGTGGCCAACCATCTTCATCCCAACCTTCATGCTCATAATAACCACTTTGCCCAAGTATTGTGCAAACTGCCACATGCATCAAATCTTGTTTCTGCTCTTTGGTAAATGTATGTCCAGCCCCTCTTACTTCTTGTATGCCAATTAAAAAAAGTATTGATTCCAAATCCGGTTTCTTACCAAATCTTTCTACTAGTTTTTCTTCGAGCTTCCACCACCTTACCTGTAAATCGTCTGATGTAATCATGATGCAAAGTTAATCAACATCTCTGAATCACCACATAAATGGCTTGAATCACTTCACTCAATCGCTTTTCTTATCTTTGCAAAAATTTTACAGCATGCTTCAGCTTGGTTTTATTCGCAGCAACAGAGATTTGGTAATTGAAGGATTGAAAAAGAAGAATTTTTCGGAGACTGATTTAGTGGACCAAATCATTTCTTTGGATGAACAACGCCGTAAACTACAGATTCAATCTGATGAACTCCTCGGACAAAGAAATGCTGCCTCTAAATCCATAGGAAATTTGGTTGGACAGGGTTTACACGAAGAAGCCAAAGCACAAAAAGCGGCTGTTTCAACGCTAAAAGAAGGAATAGATATCCTTGCAGTTCAGTTGAGTGATTGTGAAATTTCACTAAATGCGTTACTTGTTAGACTGCCCAACCTTCCTTCTGAATTAGTACCAGAAGGTGTTTCTCCTGAAGAAAATCAGAACATTCGCCAGTCAGGAAATATTCCAGTATTGCATGAAGGGGCCGTTCCTCATTGGGATTTGATCACTAAATACGATTTGGTGGATTTTCAAACAGGTGTAAAAATTACAGGCAGCGGATTCCCTTTATACAAGGGCAAAGGAGCCAAGCTTCAACGTGCCATGATTCAATATTTTTTGGATTATAATACTGCAGCAGGTTATACGGAATACCTTCCCCCTTTGATGGTTAATGAGGCTTCTGCTTATGGTACAGGACAGCTACCTGACAAGGAAGGACAGATGTATTATATGCCTGCAGATAATTTCTATTTGATTCCAACCGCAGAAGTTCCCATCACAAATATTTACCGCGATGAAATCATTCCGCAAGCTAACCTCCCAGTTAAAATGACAGCTTACACTCCGTGTTTCAGAAGAGAAGCGGGTAGTTTTGGAAAGGATGTTCGTGGCTTGAATCGCGTGCATCAATTTGATAAGATCGAAATTGTTTACTTAACCGAAGCTGAAAAAAGTTATTCTGTTTTGGATGAAATGGTGGAGCATGTTGAAAAGCTGATTCAGTCACTCGGACTCCCTTACAGAATCTTGCGTTTATGTGGAGGAGACATGAGTTTTGCTTCTGCCCTTACTTACGATTTCGAAGTATACAGCGCCGGTCAAGAACGTTGGCTTGAAGTTAGCTCTGTTTCTAACTTTGAGACTTTTCAAACAAACCGCCTTAAAATCCGCACTAAAGATGCACAAGGCAAAACCCAATTGTTGCATTCTTTAAATGGCAGTTCATTGGCTTTGCCACGCATATTGGCTAGTATCTTGGAGAATTTTCAAACCCCAGATGGTATCATCATTCCAGAAGTACTTAGGCCTTATTTTGGGGCTGATAAAATCTCCTGATTTTGTTGAAGGAATTGATGAATGCGCTTGTGCATAATTCCAAACCACAACGGTGGTATGAGTGATAAAATCATCATGCCTGGGTATCCTGTTGGCATCTGAGGCGCTTGGTCGTGGTGCCTTAGTATTTGATATTTTCTGCTGGCTAGATAATGGTGATCGCTATGTCTCGATAATTCAAACAACATCAACCTTCCTAAGATATGGTTGCTATTCCAACTGTGCGCTGGCATGGCTCGTTCGTATTGTCCCGAGCTGGTTTTAACCCTCTCTAGGCCGTAATGTTCTATGTAGTTTACAGTTTCCAACAATAGAAAACCAAAGGTTGCTGCTGCCATAAAACACAACATCGCTTTAATTCCAAAAATTAGCAGAATCAATCCAAGCAAACTCAATTGTACCAATTGAAATTGTATCATTTGGTTTGAATAATGTATGACTGGTTTTCCCTTTTTCTGTTGGTCTTCAGCAGCAATTCCCCAAGCTGAAATGAATCCCATCACCACCGTTCTAAAATAAAATAGATAAATGGATTCACCCCTTCTTGCACTGCTAGGGTCTTCTTTTGTGGATACATTTTTATGATGACCTTTATTGTGCTCAATGTAAAAATGCATGTACAATGAAGTGAGCAGCAATGCTTTTGCCATGTTGCGTTCGTAAAGGTGTTTTCTGTGCCCCAACTCATGTCCAACATTAATCCCAAATGTTCCGCATAGCAAACCCATAGAAAGAATTCTACCGGTTAATTCTAATCCAGTTAATGTTGGGTCTCCAATTGAAGTCAAAAAGAAATACAACGCCAAATATTGGAAAGGCACAATTAAATAAAGCCAAAAATCATAAAGCTTGTCTGATTTTGCTACCAGCTCTTCGGCTTGTGACATATTTTCTGTTGTAGGCCGAACAATCAATTCTACCAAGGGTATGAATGCAAAGGCATAAAGCAACGGCGTTGATATTATCCATCCATGGCCTGTTAATGAAAAATATCCAAGAATAAAAATACTCAATGGGGCTCCAAATTTTAAGGCTTTTATGTTCATGGCTATTGGTTTTGAATTGTTTTCTCTGGTTTAACTGCAATCCTGTATAAAATAAATGACATGGTTAAAAATATGAATGTACCCAATAAGAAATACCCATTTTCTCCCATGCTGCTTATTAGTGCATGTTCTAAATTTAATTTTTGAAGCTGCTTGGCAATATTTTCATTGGCAGATAAAAATGCCACAATAACTCCAGCTATAGCTCCCCCTGCTACAAGGCCTGTTGCGTATAAATTTCCTTTTCTTAAATCTTCTTCTTCATCAATACCCGTCTCATTTTTTTTCTTTCTATCTACCAATCCCCTGATTGCACCCCCAATAAAAATAGGCAGTGTAGTTGATAATGGAAGGTATATTCCTATTGCAAAACTTAATGCTTTGATGCCACATAATTCCATCACAACTGCAATGGCAACTCCTACCAAAACAAATTGCCAATCTAGGTTGAACGACAAAATACCTTTTATCAGAGTGGCCATCAGTGTGGCTTGTGGCGCGGCATATTTGTCTGTACCAATTGCATGCTGAATGCCATTGGAAAGCATCTCTTGTGTTGGGGTATCCAATATTTTTACCGTAAATCCTATGGCGATGGAAGATACAATCGCTCCGATAAACAATGCAATTTGTTGCGACCTTGGTGTTGCACCAAGAATATATCCAGTTTTTAAATCTTGTGACGTAGCGCCTGCGTTGGCTGCTGCAATGCAAATCATTCCTCCTACAACCAAAGCCATCGGTTCATACAATTTACCTGTCCAACCTACCGCAATAAATACCAAGCAGGTTCCCATGATGGTGGCAATTGTCATCCCTGAAATGGGATTGTTTGATGATCCTATCAAACCAACAATTCTAGAAGAAACAGTAACAAAAAATGCTCCGAAAATAACTACCAAAACGCCTATCAATAATTTGCTCAACAGTCCATCCCCGGGTATTTGTGGAAGCAACGCCATCATTGCAATCAATCCCAAACTTCCCCATGCTACAATCTTTACCGAGAGGTCCCTTTCTGTTCTGATTAGAATAGTATCTTTATTCTCTTTGGATTTTATGCTGCCCAAACTCCCTTTGAATGATGAAATGATGGTTGGAATGGTTTTGATTAAGGTGATGAATCCTCCTGCCGCTACCGCTCCTGCTCCTATTTGTCGCACAAACGCCCTGTAAATAGCCACAGCATAGTCGTTGAACTGATGTGTCATCGGATCCCAACCTCCTGGCCCGCCTGCAGTTGAAATATCTTTTAAATAGCCAAGTTTAATGAGTTGGTTTGCTACCACATCCGCCGGCACAACAGTAGCAAGCAAAGGGTTAAATACGAACCAGGTAAGTACACTTCCTGCAACAAGAACACCGCTAATTTTCGGACCGATGATATAACCAACACCAAGGTATTCAGGTGTGATTTCTCCACTGACTTTTGCAGAGGGAAGGTATTTGTTTGCCTGTGATGTGATGTATGATGGTGTTTCAGCTACTACATGAAAAACCTTTTGTAGCATTGCATACACCACCGCCATACCCAATCCTGCAAATGCTGTTTTTGCGAAATCGCCCCCTTTTTCTCCTGCCTTTAATACTGATGCACATGCTGTGCCTTCTGGATAGGGCAAGGTTTCATGTTCTTTTACAATCAAGGCACTGCGCAACGGTATCATCATCAGCGTTCCCAACATTCCTCCAAAAATTGCGAGAATCAATATGGTGATGTAGTTGAAATAATCTGCACTCCCAGGTTCACTTAAAAATAAAAATCCTGGTAACGTAAACACAACACCTGCAGCAATGCTTTCACCTGCAGATCCTGTCGTTTGTATGATGTTGTTTTCAAGGATTGTTGTTTTTAAAAAAAGTTTGCTCAAGGCAATGGACATAACCGCGATGGGAATGGATGCTGATACCGTCAGTCCTGCTTTTAACGCTAGGTAGACCGTAGCTGCTCCAAAAATTATTCCAAAGCAAGCGCCTGTTAGCACTGCCTTTAACGTAAATTCTTTCATCACTGTTTCTGGTGCAATGAAAGGAACAAATCTTTTTTGTGACATGGGATTGGTTTATAATCTGTTGAAATTTGATAGCCTGATTAATCTTTCATAAGGGTTTGTAGCTTACTGGATAGGATAAATAAGATCAACGAGGCAACTCCCGCCATACAAACGAACAACATGAAGAAATCGAAATTGTTGGTGATTGAATACCCAAAAATTTCTTTTGTTTTACCTGCATCAGGATACAATTCACTCAACGCTCCAGCCAGATAATTTGCAAAGGCGTTGGCGGTAAACCACACTGCCATCAACATCGACGCAAATTTTATTGGTGCCAATTTATTTACCAAAGAAAGACCTATTGGGGATAAACATAGCTCACCAGACGTATGCATTGCATACATGCCTATCAACCAAATCATGCTTACTTTTATTCCGGGCTGAACATCTTTTACGCCAAACGCAATCCACAAATATCCTATTGAAAGCATCAACAATCCTATTGCCATCTTTGTTGGAGACGATGGGTCTCTTTTGCCTAACTTAACCCATAACCAAGCAAAAACAGGTGCAAGCGTTACCACAAAAATCGAATTCAACGATTGGAAGAAACTGGCTGGTACCACAAAAAAGCCCAAATCTCTATTTGTTTGCTCATCTGCAAAAAATGTCAAAGATGCTCCCGCTTGTTCAAATGCACTCCAAAAAAATACAACGAAAAATGAAACAGTGAAGATCACTAACACCTTGCTTTTTTCCAGTTTCGATAAGGTTTTGTCCGTAAAAATAATCAGTGCTATGCTTACTATAGATGCTACCAATAAGAACACCAAATTGGTAAAAAGCTTGGTGCTGATTTCCAAACTTCCAATGTTAAATCCTATGTGGTTGATGGTTGCTAACCCCGAATCCATATACAATAATCCAGTTGATGCTGCAACCAACAAAAGCAATCCTACAATGGCAAACAAGGGGTTCTTAGACCATGTTGGTGCATCTGCAGGGGCAAGTCCCAGTAGTTTTTTCTCCGGACTCAACACATATTTCTTGTGAAAAAGCACTTGAACCAAAACACTTAATAACATTCCTATTCCACCTGCAAGAAACGCCCATTTAAAATCAGCAGGATTTCCTGTATCGCCAACTAGTCCACATACAAACGGGCCCAATGCCCCTCCTACATTGATTCCCATGTAAAAAATGGTATAGGCCGAATCAATTCGCCTATCGCCTTTTGGATAAAGTTGTCCAACCAGCGACGAAATATTTGGCTTGAAAAATCCATTTCCTGATATCATAAATCCCAACCCAACAAAAAACAGCAAACTAGATAGCTGAGGATCTGAAGCATACGTGCTTCCACAGAAAAATAAGATGAATTCACCTATGGCCATTACTAGGCCACCAACAATAATAGACCGTTGATTTCCCCAATACCGGTCTGCTATATATCCGCCCACAAGTGGTGTTAAATAAATCAAGCTGGTATAACCGCCATACATGTGCGATGAAAATTCTTTAGAGAAGAACAGCGCTTTGGTCATGAACAAGATCAAGATGGCGCGCATGCCATAGTAGTTGTAACGTTCCCACATCTCTGTTGCAAATAGCACGTATAATCCTTTTGGGTGAGCCTTGTTTTCGTTTGAATGCATAATTGTTGCTTTGGTAATATGAATCCTAAAATAAGGAATTTAGTTCAACGGGGTTTTGTTATCAAAAGAATTCTCTATTCTTTTTCAGGATTGTATCTTCGCAGATATCATTTATGGACTTCTTTACAACATTTTATTTATGAATATTCTTCTCTTAGGTGCCGGTGGCAGAGAACATGCTTTTGCCCTTAAAATCAGTCAGAGTAAGCATTGTAGTCAATTATACATCACCCCCGGTAATCCAGGAACGGCTCAATTTGGAACAAATCTTACTATTTCTGTCAACGATTTTGAAAAATTAGGTTCATTTTGTGTGCATAAGAAAATAGATATGTTGGTGGTAGGGCCTGAAGATCCCCTTGTTAACGGGGTTTATGATTTCTTTAAATTCGAAGAAAAACTCAAGCATATTGTTGTAGTTGGCCCTTCTAAAGCGGGTGCGCAGCTCGAGGGGAGCAAGGCTTTTGCCAAAGCTTTCATGAGCAGGCACAACATCCCCACAGCATCATACCGTGAATTCAATGCAGCGAATTACGCTGATGGCATCGAATATCTTAAAAATCAAACATTGCCAATTGTGTTAAAAGCCGATGGCTTGGCAGCAGGTAAAGGCGTTGTGATTGCTCAATCTCAGGATGAGGCCCTTGAAGCGTTTGAAGACATGATTCAATCTGCCAAATTCGGAAAAGCCGGAGAGAGGGTGGTTGTTGAATCTTTTTTAACAGGTGTGGAATTAAGCGTGTTTGCGCTGACTGATGGCAAACAATTTGTTTTGTTGCCGGAAGCAAAAGATTATAAAA
>Ga0209550_10000332_pt1 | contig 42655 bp, 40 predicted proteins | sample LauGreSuBDMM15SN_2_FD_187567 | JGI IMG/M metagenome (GOLD analysis project Ga0209550, IMG submission 187567) | Freshwater lake microbial communities from Lake Michigan, USA - Su13.BD.MM15.SN (SPAdes) (version 5) | ecosystem: Environmental > Aquatic > Freshwater > Lake | place: Lake Michigan...
CCGGGCGAAATTGTTTGTATGCCAGATCACTTTCAAAAACTAGATTTTGAATTGGAAGCTGCTATTGTTGTTGGCAAAAAAGGTAGAAATATCAAAGCATCAGAAGCAGATGCTTATATAGCAGGTTACATGATCATGAACGACATGAGCGCACGTACTTTGCAAATGGAAGAAATGTTGTTGAACCTTGGACCGGCAAAAGGCAAAGATTTTTCAACCGTAATTGGTCCGTACTTTGTTACACCAGATGAACTTGAAGCATTTAAAATACCAGCCAAAATAGGTCATGTAGGAAACAACTATAACCTCAATATGAAATGCTGGGTAAATGGTGTTTTGGTAAGCGAAGGCAATGTTGGTGATATGGATTGGACCTTTGCGGAGATATTAGAAAGATGTGCTTATGGGGTTGATATTTTACCCGGCGATGTGATAGGTTCAGGCACTGTTGGAACAGGATGTTTCTTGGAGCTAAATGGTACTGGCTTGCTCAACGACCCAACTTTTAAACCTCAATGGTTGCAAGATGGAGATGTGGTTGAAATGGCCATTGAAGGATTGGGTCATTTGAGCAATACCATTAAAAAAGAAGCAAGCGATTTTAGCATTTTAGCCTTGAAGAAAAGCTAAAAAACTAGCGCAATTTTCAATTAATTTACTGTTTGAAAAACCACTGGTAAGAACATCCTGATAGGAACTTTACGGCCATTTTGTTGTGCAGGACTCCAGTTGGGCATTTGACTGATTACACGCATGGCTTCATCGTCGCAGCCAAAGCCAATACCTCTTTCTAAGTTACTCATTTGAACAGAGCCATCGGGCATGATAACAAAAGACACAATTACTTTACCAGAAACACCTGTTTCAATAGCCAATTTGGGATAGCTTAAATTTTTACGGATATAATCATACATGGCATCGATACCACCGGGAAATTCTGGCATTTTTTCGGCATGGGTGCCAATGGTTTGAGGCTCACTTTTCTCTATTCCTGATCCACCGGGAATGCCGCCACCACCTGAAGGTAATAAGCCCATTCCACCCATAGTGGGCAAATTAGGCAAGCCAGGTTTATTGATACCAACCATCACCTTTTCTATGGGTTTAACGATTTCCTTTTTACGAACAATTGGCTTTACTTTTTTATCAATTACAATGGTAAAACCAGCCAAAGGATCGTTTAAAATAAAAGTGAAACCACCGCCACAAGTAATGATATCTGTGTTGGTAGTTTTTGGTCCGGCAGGAGCAGTAAAATTGTATTTAGGAATAGGTATTGGTCTGAAGTGATTCCAGATAAGTGCCCCAAATACAATTAATAGCATGGGGCTAATAGCCAGAAACATGCTTTTGTTTAAATTACCAGGATAAGCTTTGCGAATGGCATAAGCACCATAAGCTTTGTTGCGTTGCTCAAAAACAACCTCATCGAGGTTATTTTTTGAATTGTTAAACAGGTTCATAGCATTGTTGGATTTAACTATAAAACACCAAAAAGCTTAGGCAAGTTGTATGACCAAATTTGAATGACAGATATGTGACAATATAAAAAAAACAACTAGTACATGTAACTATGGAGTTTAGGCCTGAACCCAGCCTATTACATCGGTTCAAAATAAAAAAAGGAAGCAGATTACTCTACTTCCTTTCTTTACTAAAAGCTAAAGACCTCTCGACGCATCGGCACTAAAGACCAAAGACTAGAGACCAAAGACCATTAAGCATCTTTCTTGAACCAAGATTTACAATTACCTTCTGGGTTAACTGGCCCTTTGAATAATTGGCAACCATTGCAACCATTAGGTTGGGTTCCAACTTGCATGAAACGGCAATTTGCACAATTCTTTTCAGCATCAGTTGATTTAGCAACATACATAACTGTTTCTCTTTGCTTTACATCAGCTTCTGCTAAGCCAGAGATATCGTTGCAATCTGCAGCGGCAGCGGTTGGCTCTGCAGCAGCTGGTTCAGCGGCTGGAGTAGTTGTTGCGTTGGCATCGGTTTTAGGTGCATCGCCACCACAAGCTGCTATTAAAACACTTGCAGATAATGCGCCAATTGAGGCTGTTTTTAGGAAATTTTTTCTGTTCATTGTTTAGATTTTTTAATTGATTTTGATACGAAAATATAACCTCAAACAACAATTTAAATAAGATAGTTTGAACAATTACTTATTTAGAATTATCCTAATTAAGCCATAACCGTTTGAACCTATTTTAAATGGTAAAAATAATACCCAACCAAAATAATTAATGACAGCCAAACCAAGTTAATCAAGGCCTTAATCATCATGCTGATGTAAGCCAAAACAGAAACAGCCAAAAACACCAATCCTATGCTCAAAATTTCGCTCTGGTAATTGGCCAAATATGAAATATCATTCACCTGAATGGTTTTCATCAACTCTTTGCCAAAAGGATAACTAGGCTTTTTGTTGAGGTAACTGATATTGGCATATTCAATAAATGCTTTGCCACTTATTAGCGGCGCCACAATCATTAAAACGAGTGTGATGAGCTTTTTAATTAAATTCATACTTGGCAGTATTTACAAATTAAGCAATAGCCGCTTCAACCTTAGTTAACAAAGCATCTGCCTCAGTATGGTTTTTAGCCAACAATGCTTTAGCCTTTTCAACCATGGCTTTTGCATAAGCTTGGTCTTTTAAACCTTGTGCATTCACCAACACATTAAAGTATGCACCACGCACCGCAGTCTTCACGCACAATACACCCACTCCTGCATCTGTGATAGAATTTTGGTTACCCTTTTCAATCATCACAGCCAAAAGCGCCAAAGAATCGTAACTGGTTTGCATCACAGCATAAGGAACTTCGCAGGCGTATTTAGTTGCTGCTTCAATGGCTTCGGTTCGAACCAATTTCTCTGCCTCATTTGATTTGGGTAAACCGAATGCATCCATGATTTTATTGAAAGCCGCAGTATCTTCATCCACCGCTTTGAGCAATTTGTCTTTTATAACCTGACCTTTTTGAGCCCACTCACTAAAGAAGGATACTTGGTCTTCCCAGCCTCTTTTGCCAGCACTTAAATTAGCCACCATGGTACCCAATGAAATCCCTAAAGCACCAACATAAGCACTAATAGAACCTCCACCTGGGGCCGGACTTTCACTTGCGGTTTCATTGGCAAAAGCAACTAAGTTCATGCGAATCAATTTTTCGTTTGCTGCATTGCGTAATTTGTACTCAATGATTTTTTGTTGCGGATCAAAAGCACCCAATTCATTTAAGCCTAAAGATTTGATGGCAATTTCTATTAACTCTTCTTCACTTACACCCAACGAACGTTTTTGTTTGAGCAAGTAATGTTTACCCGCTTCTAACATCGCGTCTAATGGGATCAAACCAACCAATTCTGAACCCGTAACGCGCATGCCTCTTGATTCTGCACTTTTACATACTTCATCAAAAGCCTTGTGAACTGGAGTAATTTTATAATTGGTTAGGTTCATGCTTATTTGGGCAATGCCATATTCTTCAATGAACCAACCAATGGCTTTACACTCTTTTAAAGTGCCTGGTATTCTAACATCATTGCCAGCTGCATCTTTTACAATTTTACCAGTAATGGGATTGCCTTCGCGTTTGGTTCTGCCAGCCTCGCGCACATCAAAAGCCACTGAGTTAGCCAAGCGAACCGATTTTGTGTTTAGGTTGATATTATAGGCTATTAAAAAATCTCTGGCGCCAATAACAGTTGCGCCCGACTTCTCATTGTAAACTGCCTCGCCAAAATCTGGCTTCCATTCTGGCAATTTAATTTTATCGAAAAAGCCTTCGTACTCACCACCGCGGATAACAGATAAATTGCTCCTTGATTTGTTTGGCTGCGCATGCTCGTATAAATAGGCAGGAATGGCTAACTCCTCTCCCACTCTTTTTGCCAAAATTTTAGCATATTCAGCAGTTTCTTCCATGCTGATTCCACTTACTGGAATTAAAGGACAAACATCAGTAGCGCCCATGCGCGGATGCTCGCCCTTGTGTTTGCGCATATCAATAATTTCGCCTGCCTTTTTAATTGCCTGAAAAGCTGCTTCAATAACAGCAGCAGGCTCCCCCACAAAAGTTACCACCGTTCTATTGGTAGCCTTTCCTGGATCTACATCTAGCAACATTACCCCTTCAACCGACTCAATGGCATTGGTAATTTGGTTAATAATACCCATATCGTTCCCCTCACTAAAATTGGGAACACACTCAATTAGTTGCTTTGTCATGTTTGTTAATTTTGATTCGAAATAACATAAATTTTGAGAAGAATGAAACCTCAATCTATTGGATCCAATTTTTGGAAAACAATAATTAGGTTATTTTAATATTAATAAATAGGAAAAACCCACTATTTAATCAACACATCCTCAATGAAATCGCAATCGAGTTCTTTGTTGATGAGTTCTACCAAGGCTTTGCGTTGGAAACTGAGTTCGTTGCGCAAGGCTGGTGAGCTGATATGTAAAATTAATTGCCCTTTGTGCACTTGCACCCTTTCGGTATATTTGGCAATAGGTTCACCAATAATACGGGGCCATTCTGCTATGAGTTTTGCCTCTAATAATTTGGGCTTCAACTTATTGTGATCAACCAATTGGCTTATCAAGTCTTTTAAGGATTGTTCGTCTTGGAATCTCAAGTTGATTTTTTTTACCTTCAAATATCAGTTTTTTCGAGCTATTATTTTAATTTTTGTGTAAAACCTGCTATCAATCAGGAATGGTTTACAAACTTTTAGGTATCTTGCGTGCCAATTATAATAAGTATGGCAAAAATTAAGTTCAACAATAGTAACGCATTATTTTTCAATACATTAAAAGACCGGGTTGATCAATATTTCGTTGAGAAACGCATTGATTACACTGGTAATTTTAAATTATACCTTAAAACAATTATTTTGGTTAGCATTTTGGTGGCATGTTATGCTATTTTGGTGTTTTTTACCCCTGCATCTGGCTGGTTGAGCCTAAGCATTTGCGCCATCATGGGCCTTGATATGGCCGCAATTGGATTTAATGTGATGCACGATGGCGCGCACGGCAGCTACAGCAAAATAAAATGGGTAAACAACATGATGAGCTACTCACTGAACCTACTAGGTGGCTCTAGCTTTATGTGGAAACTCAAGCACAATGTAAACCACCATTCTTATACCAATATAGAAGGCATGGATGATGACATCGATATCAAACCTTGGATCAGGGTGCACACTACTCAACCCAAGTATTGGTTCAATAAATTTCAACACATTTATGGTTTGTTGCTTTATGGCCTTACCTATTTGTTTTGGATATTTATGAATGATTTTAGGAAATACTTTTCTAGAAAAATTTCCGACTTTACCCCAATTCGTAAAATGAAACCTTCTGAGCATTTTGCTTTTTGGGCTACAAAAATTGGTTATGTGGGTTTATTTTTAATTCTACCTATTTATAATGTAGGTGTTGCCTATACTTTAATGGGATATGGTGTTACTGTTTTTGTTTGCGGTATTGCTATTGCCATTGTATTTCAATTGGCTCACGTGGTAGAAGATGCACCATTTATTGATACCCTTGGAGAAGACACCAAAATAGAAACAGAATGGGCTGTACACCAATTGAACACCACCTTTAACTTTGCCACAAAAAACAAAACAGTAAGCTGGTTATTAGGTGGCTTAAACTTCCAAGTAGAACACCATTTGTTCCCAAAAATTAGTCATATCCACTATCCAGAATTGAACAAAATTCTCATGAAAACATGTAAGGAATTTAACATTGCTTACAATGAGTTTCCATCTGTAGCAAGTGCCCTAAGATCACACTTGATGCATTTGAAGCAAATTGGTTCAGCAGCTTAGGACAGTCTTTGGTTGTTGGTCTTTGGTCGTTAGTCTTTGGTCTTTGGTCGTCGGTTGTTGGTCGTTGGTCTCGATGAATTGGGAGTTTTTAGTTTTTAACTTAACAACAAACTAACGCCGTCCATTTCTTTAGGTTGCGGTAAATCCATTAAAGCCAAAACCGTTGGGGCTAAATCTGCTAGTTTACCGTTGTTTATTTGGTGAGTGATTGTTGGTTCAATAAGCAATACTGGTACATCATTGGTGGTGTGTGCGGTATTGGGTGAACCATCTTCTAAATTAATCATATACTCACCGTTGCCATGATCGGCGGTAACCAATAATGAGTAATTGTTTTTTAGTGCGGCAGTTACTACTCTACCAAGGCATTCATCAACTTTTTCTATGGCTTTAATTTCTGCTGGAATTACACCAGTGTGGCCCACCATATCTGGATTGGCAAAATTAACGCACATAAAATCTACTTCATTCTTTTCAATCTCCTCTAAAGTAAAATTACAAACTTGCTCTGCACTCATTTCTGGTTGCAAATCATAAGTAGCCACCTTTGGCGAGGGTGCCATGTGCCTAATCTCGCCAGCAAACGGCGTTTCTTGTCCCCCACTAAAAAAGAAAGTTACATGCGGATATTTCTCTGTTTCTGCAATACGCACTTGCTTCTTGTTGTGATCAGCCAAAACCTCACCTAAAGTATTGTTTAATTCAATATCTGGAAAAACCACAGAAACATTTTTATAGGTTTTATCGTAATCGGTTAAGGTTACATAATACAGGTTCAAGGCTTTCATTTCTTGCTCTTGAAAATCTTGTTGGGTAAGTGCCATCGATATTTCTCTGCCTCTATCGGTGCGGAAATTAAAGTTAATCACCACATCACCTTCTTCTATTTTCGCTAGCGGTTTTTGGTTCGAACCAACACAAATAATGGGTTTCAAAAATTCATCTGTTTCACCTGCATTGTAATGTTCCTGAATAGTGCTTAACACATCATTGCTGACTTCTCCTTTAGCATGAACCAAGGCGTCGTAGGCCAATTTTACTCGCTCCCAGCGCTTGTCTCTATCCATGGCATAATACCTGCCAATAACGCTGGCTAATTTTCCTCCGGTTTGATCCAAATGCGCTAACAAATCTGTTAGGTAATTTACGCCCCCTTTGGGATCTGTATCTCTACCATCGGTAAAGGCATGAACAAAGAAATTAGTTGCATCATGTTGTTGCAAAAAAGTACACAAGCCTTTTAGATGATCCATGCTGCTGTGCACACCACCATCGCTTACCAAACCTATTAGGTGAATATTTTTATGACTCTTTTTTGCCGTTGCAACTGCATCTAACAATGCTTTATTGGAATTAACATGACCTTCTCTAAAAGCTTTGTTGATTAAAACCAATTGTTGGTAAACAACTCTACCTGCGCCAATATTCATGTGTCCCACTTCAGAATTTCCCATTTGACCATCGGGCAAACCTACCCATTCGCCACAAGTATGCAATTCGCTATTTGGATATTGCTGCATGAGTTGATCAAAATTAGGTTTGTGTGCCAAATGAATGGCATTGCCAGGATAAGGTTTACCTTTGCCCCAGCCATCTAAAATGAGTAGAATAACGCGTTTTTCCATAAGCACGAAAATATTCCTTTTAAATAACAAAAATGCTGATTTATATTAGTGGCTCCAAAATTACCCAATTTGGCTTTGGCATAATTTTGGCTTTGTACTAAAGAATTTAATAAACATTGATCATGAAAAAGCTCCTATTTGTAATATTAACCTTAACTGTTAGCTCATTTATTAGCAAGGCAGATTCTTTCGACGACATGATGTTGGCCATGAAAAATGCGCAAACAGGGGGAGTTACCAAGTTTTTTAGCAGCAATGTTGAACTTACTTTACTAGAGAATGAGGGTATTTATAGCAAACAACAAAGTGAGCAAATGCTCAAAAACTTCTTTACACAACATCCTCCAAAAAACGTAAACATTCAGCACAAAGGTTCATCGGCACAAGGTGCACAATATGCCATTATCATATACGAATCAACCAACGGAAAATTTCGCACCTATATATTCATGAAAGACAATGGCAAAGGCCTTCAGGTAAACGAATTTAGGATAGAGAGGGAATAATTAGTTATTGCAAAACAAATTTCTTGTTGCTAAACATATCTCCCTGTTTCAAAACCAAGTTATAAACTCCCATTGCTAGCTGAGTTGGAAGTTGTATCATTAACTGGTATTTTCCAGAATTTACTTCTTTCATTTCATTGTATACTAACTGACCTTTTTGGTCGTACACCATTATCTCTGCTAATCCTGCTTCGCTAGCATTTCCTTCAAGGTGCAATTGTCCTTGAGATGGATTAGGAAACAATTGATAAATGGAATACAATTTAGCATCGTTCAAACCTGTACTTCCGGGTGCTTGAAATGTAAATGAGGTAGTATAAACCTTATCTCCAATATTTGAATTGTCTCCATTCGCCGCAAGTCCTGCAGCGTATAATACAATAGGTTCAGTTGCATCTAAGGGAGCTTGCCAAGTAAAGTTCCATGTTCTTTTATTTGTACCTGTATTACTGCTATGGGTATGTGTAATATAATCACTTACCTGCATATCAGTCCCACCTGTTAACTTTCCCACACCCAAAGTTCCTTTACTTGCCATACGTGCAGCTAAAGCAAATCCAAATTTACCTTTGCCATTGTAGGCTGTGGTCACTTGCACATCATAAGTAGTTCCTGGCACATATTTAACAGGATCACCCAATACCTTTATGCTAACAGAGCCATTAGCATCTGAGTTTGCCGTACCGCCATGGCAACCGGTACAATTGCCTTCTGAGGGCGCTCCAGTCACATTATCTCCAGCACTTCCCATAGAACTTAAATCATACAACATCCCTGTTACTAGCAACAAGGCAATTAGGGTTAAATATTTATTTTTCATTTGTTAAATTTTTAAACAAAATTACCCAAGAGCGGTTTTGCAAAAAATTACCAATCAACTTTAAGTATGGTATTTTTCGTGGATTTGTTGCCGAAAGGTTCCGGGAGTCATTCCAACCTTACGGGTAAAGTACCTGCCAAAATATGCTGGATCTTCAAACTTGAGGTCGAAGCTAATTTCTTTGATTGTTTTGTTCGAATACATTAACATTCTTTTTGCCTCAAGCATTAAACGAGTTGCAATGTGATCGGTTAGTTTCATGCCGGTTTGAGCTTTTACCACTTCATTTAAATGGCCGGTGGTTACTTGCATGAGATTGGCAAATTCACTCGCATGTTGTAGTTCTAAAATATGCTTGTCTAAAAGTTGCCTAAACCTATGTAATAGCAAGAGTCCCTTTGGCGATTTAAGTAATTGTTTGTTCTTATTGCGCTCTAAAAACAAGCGGTGGCAATGAATGAGCAAACAAACAAGATTCGCCAAAATCAGTTCGTCTTTTAAGTTCTCATTTCGTTCAAACTCCTTCCACAATTCTGCCGCAATTCGATATACCTCAACCTGCTCCTTGCCTTTTAGCTCTATTAGTGTAGGCTCAGAAAAATTATGGTATAAGGAGATTTGATGAAAGATGCTCAACTGGTGGTGCATGGCAAAAAGTCCCTCTGGAAATGTGATTGCATATCCCCTACTTTTGCTGCTGCGATTTACCTGATGTACTTGTCCGGCCGAAACAAAATGAATAGACCCTGTTTGTATTGGGTATTCAACAAAATCTATGATATGAGTACCGCCCCCTTTGGTAAAAATAAATATTTCGTAATAGTCGTGGCGATGCGCCACATTGGCTTGGCCTTGGGGCTCCGCCATCCATTCAATATGAAAATCTATGCCACCAGAAATAAACTGATGAAGTGGAATATTTTTAGCGGTGATATTGTGCATATTCAAAAATGTACAAAGAAATATTAAGTGTATAATAATCCTCGAAAAATACCATAATTGAATTGCATTTGTCTGCTTATTTGGTTCAGACCGCTACTGGAGCTTTAATAGCAGGGTGTGGATTGTAATCAACTAAGGTAAAATCCTCGAATTTGAAATCAAAAATTGATTTGACTTCGGGATTGATTTGCAAGGTTGGATAAGATCTTGGATCTCTGCTCAATTGTAATTCTACCTGTTCAAAATGGTTGCTGTAGATATGTGCATCGCCAAAGGTGTGAATGAAATCTCCTACTTGCAGGTTGCATACTTGGGCAATCATGTGTGTTAAAAATGCATAGCTAGCAATATTGAAGGGCACGCCTAAAAACATATCAGCACTGCGTTGGTATAATTGGCAACTTAATTTGCCATCGGCTACATAAAACTGAAAAAATGCATGGCATGGCATGAGGGCCATTTGAGGCAAATCGGCCACATTCCAAGCACTAACAATCATTCTTCTGCTATCTGGATTTTTCTTAATGGTTTCAATTACCTCGCTCAATTGATCAATGTGCAGACCATTTGGTGCTGGCCAAGAGCGCCATTGGTAGCCATAAACCGGACCTAAATTTCCGTCTTTATCTGCCCATTCATCCCAGATAGTTACACCATGGTCTTTTAGGTATTGGGTATTGGTTTCACCCTTAATGAACCAAAGCAACTCATGTAAAATAGATTTCAGGTGCACTTTTTTGGTGGTAATCATTGGAAAGCCTTCGTTGAGGTTAAAACGAATTTGTGCGCCAAAAACACTGCGCGTGCCTGTTCCTGTTCTATCCGATTTAAAGGTTCCGTTTTGGTATATGTGCTTTAAAAGCTGCTCGTACTGGTTCATGGGTGTCAAAATTTATCTTCAAGTTTAATTAGGTTCAGGCAAGAGTTATTTCTTTTTTTTCAACACGCAAAACTGGTAAAAAAATAAACTCAAAAATCAGTCAATATTTTTGGTTCAAACCGATATTACCAAAGGATTTTTATAATGGATGACAAAACTTATTTCGTAAATTTTTTATCATAACATGAAATTATGCAGCATTCATGGCGTTTAAAGGCCCAATCATTAGCATTGGAATTGTCATTTAAGGTTAAAAACAAGAATTTTTTTGGTTCGAACCAAATTTTTAGCAATATCAAATTTGCATAGCAGGTAGGAATAGGTATTTTTGCAATTCATTTAAAAATCAAAGGAACAAAATGGCGGAAGCAATCAATATGCCCAAAATGAGTGATACCATGACCGAAGGTGTTATTGTATCTTGGCTTAAAAAGGTGGGTGATGATATAAAACCAGGTGATATTTTAGCCGAAGTGGAAACCGATAAGGCTACTATGGAACTTGAAAATTATGTGAAAGGTACACTTTTACACATTGGTATTCCTGCTGGAGGTTCTGTTCCTGTTGATGCCTTAATTGCAATAGTTGGTGCAAAAGGAGAAGATTTTAGTGCCTTATTGAATGGTGCTGCACCAAAAGCTGCTGCACCTGCCGAAACCAAAACTGAAGTAAGTGTTCCAAGTGAAACTGCTGTTAGCGCTCCGGCTACTGTAATAGCAGTAAGTGCTGAAGATAGTAGGTTAAAAGCCTCTCCTTTGGCTAAATCTGTTGCCAAAGAAAAGGGAATCGATTTGAACCAAATAGCTGGAAGTGGCGATAATGGTAGAATTGTAAAGAAAGATGTAGAAAATTTTGTTCCTGCGAACAACAATAATGGAGTGGCTAAATCGGCAACAGTTGCTTTGCCACAAATTGTAGCACAAGAAAGTTATACAGAAGTTGCGGTGAGCCAAATGCGTAAAGCCATTGCTCGCAGGTTGAGCGAGAGCAAACATACTGCTCCGCATTTTTATTTAACCATGTCGATTAACATGGACAATACCATTGCTGCTCGCAAGCAAATGAATGAGTTTAGTGAGGTAAAAATTTCTGTAAACGATATTATAATTAAGGCAGTAGCAGCTTCATTGCGTAAAAATCCAAATGCCAATTCATCTTGGTTGGGCGATAAAATTAGGTATAACCAACACATTAATATTGGCGTGGCAGTTGCCATTGAAGATGGTTTAATAGTGCCAGTGGTAAAGTTTGCCGATAACAAAAGCATTGCTCATATAAGTGCTGAGGTAAAGCAATTGGCAGAAAAAGCCAAAGCTAAAAAACTACAACCAACCGAGTTTGAAGGAAACACCTTTACTATTTCAAACTTAGGCATGTTTGGCATTGACGAGTTTACAGCAATCATTAACCCACCAGATGCTTGCATTCTAGCAGTTGGTGCGGCCAAAGAAGCTGTGATTGCAGAAAATGGTCAGGTGAAAATTGCCCAAGTTATGAAAGTTACCTTAAGCTGCGATCACCGTGTGGTTGATGGCGCTGTAGGTTCGGCTTTCTTGGCAACCTTGAAAGATATGCTAGAGAATCCGGTGAAGATGTTGGTGTAAAAGGAAGGCTTCTGGCGACTGGCTGCTGGCTTCTGGCTGGTAGTTGTTGGTCTTTATCTGTTAACCGCAAACCTTAAGTTATTAGAAACTTAACCTTTTAAATATTAATTTGCAAGTAGCTAGAGGCCAGAAGCTAGGTGCCAGGTACTTAAAATAAACAATGGACACAAATCTGCTAAGAGCTAAAAGCCAAAAGCTAAAGGCGATTCTCGATCTTGGCACCAACACCTTTCATTTGTTGATTGCTGAGGTTCAGGAAAGTGAAATAAAGGAGCATTATCAAAAACAAATTCCTGTGAAGATTGGTGCAGGTGGTATCAATAGCGGAGTGATTGCGCCAGATGCTTATTTGCGGGGCATGGAGGCTTTGGCTCAATTTCATGAAATCATTTCTCAATATTCTATAGCATCTATTGTTGCTACTGGTACCTCTGCTATAAGAAATGCCAAAAATGGGGCTGCCTTTTTAGCAGAAGCCAGAGACCGATTTGGGTTTATCATTGAAAGTATCAGCGGCGATTTGGAAGCCGAGCTAATATATAAAGGTGTGGGTTTATCTTTTAATTTTCCGGAAAAAGCGGTTCTGGTAATGGATATAGGCGGCGGCAGTGTGGAGTTTATCATTGGTAAAAAAGACAAAATACTTTGGAAACAGAGTTTTGAAATTGGGGCGGCTAGGTTATTAGAGAGATTTCGTCCGTCAAATCCAATCTTGGAATCGGAAATAGCCGAGATAAGGCAATATTTACAAGAAATGCTAAAACCCCTAACCAAGGCCTTGGTTCAAACCGAACAAAAAGGAGAAAAAGTTGATTTACTCATAGGCTCTGCGGGTAGTTTTGAAACACTATTGGATGTATTGAAATTGGATTTACACAAAACTTATACATCTATAACGCCCTTTGCCCATAAGGTTTCAAGAGAAAATGTCAATTTATTTTTCGGTTTGATCCTACACTCAACGGAAGCAGAAAGGAAAGAATTGAAAGGCCTGTTAGATTTTAGAGTAGATATGATTGTGGTTGCCACCTTATTATTTAAACATGTTTTGGATACCTATTCAATAGGCAATTTGGTGGCAAGCAATTATGCATTAAAAGAAGGTTTGCTAAAAAAATAAAAAAACTTATACGTTTTAAAATACTGTTTTTACTAGTAATAAGCCCGTTGCGGAATAAATGTTGACTTATTTTCTTTCACAAAATTATTTGCTGTATTATCTTCGGAGCCATAATTAAAATTATACCTGCTATATGCAAACTTTACGTTCAAAAGCACTTGATATGGTGCAAGGTCGCAAAACGGTAACCGTTACACCACCATCTATTCGTGTATCCGATTATTTTAACATAAACGTATTTCATGATTCAGCCATGATGGAATACCTCTCAAAGGAGGCTTACAAAGCTGTTTCATCAGCAATTAAAAACGGCATCAAGATTGACCGTTCAATGGCAGATCAGGTAGCAACAGGAATGAAAAATTGGGCAATTTCTAAAGGTGTGAGTCATTATACCCATTGGTTTCAGCCATTAACTGGAGCTACTGCAGAAAAACACGATTCATTTTTTGAACCAACAGAAGACGGCAGAGCCATTGAAAAATTTGCTGGAGGGGCTTTGGTTCAACAAGAACCAGATGCATCAAGTTTTCCAAATGGCGGTATCAGAAACACCTTTGAAGCCAGAGGTTATACTGCTTGGGACCCATCATCTCCCGCTTTTATCATGGAAGGTTTTAATGGAAAAACATTGTGTATTCCTACCATTTTTGTTTCATACACAGGTGAAGCGCTAGATTATAAAGCTCCTTTGTTAAAGGCATTGCATGCGGTTGAAAAATCGGTAGTCAATGTTTGCTCTAGTTATTTTGATAAAACTGTGAGTAAGGCTTGGGCCTCTTTGGGTATTGAGCAAGAATATTTTTTGGTTGATGAAGCCATGTGCATCGCTCGCCCAGATTTGATGCTAACTGGCAGAACATTGATTGGCATGTCGCCAGAAAAAGGTCAGCAATTAGAAGACCATTATTTTGGTTCTATTCCACCAAGAGTTTACGACTTTATGGTAGATTACGAAACCGAATGTTATAAATTAGGTATTCCATTAAAGACTCGCCACAATGAGGTAGCGCCTTCTCAATATGAATGTGCCCCAAATTTTGAGGAAGTAAATTTGGCCATAGACCATAACCAATTGTTAATGGATGTTATGGAAAAGGTTGCTATTCGCCATAAGTTTAAAGTGTTGTTGCATGAAAAACCATTTGCTGGAATTAATGGAAGTGGCAAGCACAATAACTGGAGTTTGATTACAGATACAGGCATTAATTTATTGGCACCAACGCAAAACCCATCTGAGAACTTGCAGTTTTTAACCTTCTTTGTTAATGTGATTAAAGCAGTGCATGATCACGATGATTTGTTGCGTGCTTCTATTGCGTCGGCAGGCAACGAACACAGGTTAGGAGCAAATGAAGCACCACCTGCCATAGTGAGCATTTTTATTGGCAGCCAAATGACTGAGGTATTGGAAAGTTTGTTAAACAACAAACAAACCAAAAATACCAGCAAGGCAGCTTCAATTGATGTGAAGAAAATTCCAGAAATTTTATTAGATAATACAGACCGTAACCGTACCTCGCCATTTGCGTTTACTGGAAATAAATTTGAGTTTAGAGCTGTGGGATCAAGCGCCAATTGTGCCAATGCCATGATTGTATTGAACACCATTATGGCTGATCAATTGAATAATTTTAAATCTGAAACCGATGCTTTGATTAAAAAAGGTAAGAAAAAAGAGGACGCTATTTTAGAGATATTAAAAGGCTATTACAAAGCGAGTAAGAAGATTTTATTTGAAGGCAATGGCTACAGCGAAGAGTGGGTGAAAGAAGCTGCAAAACGCGGCCTAAATAATATTAAAAATACTCCTGAAGCTTTGAACGCTTATATTAGCAAATCGAGCCAAGATTTATTTGTAAAAAATGAAATCTTTAATGTGGTAGAATTAAATGCCCGTTACGAAATTATGCAGGAGCTTTATGTGAAGAAAATTGACATTGAAGCCAAGCTTTTGGCACAATTAGCAACAAGTCATGTAATACCTGCAGGTATTGCCTATCAACGCAATTTAGCTGAAAATGTGAAGGCAATGAAAGATGCTGGATTAAGCAAAGCTGATACCGAAATTCAAGTTAATTTGATTAAAACCTTGGCTACGCATATTAAAACGATTAGTCAGAATGTAGACAAACTTTTACTTGAATTAGAAAAAGCACATCATGCACCAAGCACTCACAAAAGTGCGGTTGCTTTTTCTAGCAAAGTAAAACCATTGTTTGAACCTATAAGAGAAAGCAGTGATGCCCTAGAATTTTTGGTTGACGATGAATTATGGAAACTTCCAAAATACCGCGAAATGCTTTTTGTGAAATAGCTATTAGCCCCCATTTATTGGCCACTTAGGCTTCACGAATGAATAGATTATTTAAATAAACTATGAATCTTGGAATCTAAGTGGCTTTTTATTTTATTGAAATTGAGGACTTTCTAAATAAAAATCTCTTTTAATTGGACAATAAATTCATAATTTTTAAGTTTTTTTCTTAAATTATGTCATTAACTAGTTAATTTTTAATAAACTTGCATTAATAACGTTCGACTCGAAAAACCTATATTCATGAATAAAAGATACTATTTACTTAATTTAATTTTAGGCATTTCCTTTTTAACAATACTCGCTGCTTGTGGTTCCAAGAAAGGTTCCATTGCAGCTGCTAGAGAGGCATACCAAAAGAAGGAGTTTTTTGTGGCTGGAGATAATTACCGCAAGGTTTATTCTAGCAACAAAAATAAGGACGAAAAAATTGAGGCAACCAATAAGGCTGCTGAATGTTATTGGCTCATGAACGACATGAAGAATGCAGAGAGCTGGTATAGAAAGGCCATTAAGGTTGATCCTAAAAATACCGATAACCAATTGCGTTTGGCAAAAACTTTGAAGAACAATCAAAAGTTTGAAGAAGCAATAGTAGAGTTTAAGAACTACCAAAAAATGACTCCAGAAAATGGAGAGGCAGTTAATCGTCAGATCAAAGGATGTGAAAATGCATTGAAGTGGAAGAACGATAAAACACGTTATGTGGTAGAAAACGTAAAAGGTTTAAACACAAGATGGGAAGATTTTGCCCCGCAATGGTTCAAAAAAGACCAATTGTATTTTACATCTGATAGAGAAAAAGGAGTAGGCGGAAGTACCATGTATGGCTGGACTGGTAATGGCTACACCGACCTATACACATCCACTTACAAGGTTGATAAGAAAAATCCAAACAATATTACTTACCAAGCACCAGCGTTGGCTGACAAAGATCATTTGAATGGCAAGTTAAACGATGGAGCCATTGCTTTTGATTCTAGATTTGCAACAGCTTATGTTACACGTTGCAATTATGATAATAATTTAAAAGGTAAAAGTTGCCGCATTTACCAATCCAACTTAACAGGCACAGAATGGTCTGACCCAGAACCTGTAGCATTTAGTTCAGATTCATTTAATTGTGGTCAGCCTTCCCTAACCAAGGACGGACAAATTATGTACTTTAGCTCTGATATGCCAGGGGGATTAGGAGGTAAAGATATTTGGTTTGCCACTTTTAGCAAGCGTAGCAAAACATGGGGTGATCCTGTAAATCTTGGCCCAATTGTGAATACAGAAGATGATGAGATGTTTCCAACTATTTTGGAAGATGGCAGTTTATATTTTGCCTCCAATGGTCATGTTGGACTAGGTGGTACCGATATTTTTGTTACTAAAGGAAGTGGAATAGATTGGAGTGATCCCATTAATATGAAATCACCCATCAACTCACATGGTGATGATTTTGCCATGATTTTGACTAAAGACAAAGAAAGTGGCTATTTTAGTAGTAACCGTGATGGTGGAAAAGGACAAGATGATATTTACCGTTTTAGCATGACGCCACTGGTATTTACCTTGAGCGGTGTGGTTAGAAATGGCAAAACAAAAGCTGTTATGCCAAATGCTACTATTACTTTAACCAGTAGCAGTGATACTGGAAAAGTAATTTTAAAAACCGACCAAGTAGGTTCATACAAGGTTACTTTGAAAAATAGAACAGATTATGAGTTGTTTGCCTCACGACAAATGTTTTATGATAGTAAATTAGAGGAAAAAACCACCAAAGGTATAGAGCAATCAGCAGATTTGATCCAAGATTTTGAGTTGAACTCTTTGGGATTGGAAACCTTTACGCTTAGAGGAATTTTATACGACTTAGACAAAGCTAACATTCGTCCTGATGCTGCAAAAGTATTAGACTCATTGATTTTGGTATTGAACAAATATCCTACTTTAAAAATAGAATTAGGTTCACATACAGATTGTAGGGCAGATTCATTGTATAACATCAACCTTTCACAAAGGCGTGCCGACTCTGCGGTTGCATACTTAGTAAGAAACGGTATTGACACCATGCGTTTGGTTTCAAAAGGTTATGGTGAAAACATGCTTGAAGTAACAGAATGTGCTTGTGAAGGTCCGAATGAAAGAGAGCAAGGATTAAAATGTACCGAAGCACAACATCAATTAAACAGAAGAACAACTGTAAAAGTATTGGATATCTATTGGGAAAAACCAAAACCAACAGCACCAGTTGCACCGGCACCAAGAGGAACACCAAGGCCTCCGGCAGGAAGACCTGCTCCAGCGCCAGCGACTACTCCGGCACCAAGGAGATAACCCCCCATTCGACAGGCTCAGGGTGACGCTCCGTTCGACACCCATTCGACAGGCTCAGGGTGAGGCAGCGAGTTAAGGGTAGTTGGAAGAAAAAAATTGCAGCGGCACAAAGTGGCACGGAAATAAATCGTGAACTTTGTGCCTTTGTTGCTTTGTAGCCAACTTAATATGTGCTATTTTTGACTAAAGCTGAGCTGAGCACCTTAAAATGAAATTCTTAAAAATTATCACAGTTTATTTGTTAATGATTGTGTCAAATGTTTTATTGGCACAAGAACAACAAGTAAAGCCTTACCAACTCGAATTGGATAGAGCTGATATGGCTTTTCTTTCGAGGAAATACAACACAGCCGCGCAACTATATCAAAAGGTATATCCAAAAATAAGGGAGGAGGATGAAAAGCAAAAGGTGCTTTTTAAAATTGCCGAAAGCTATAGAAACAGCAACAATTTTAAGCAAGCTTTGAAATGGTTTGAAGATGTGTTGAACAGCAAATATCCAGACCCAAAAATTTTATACAGCTATGGACAATTGCTAAAAAACTTTGAACGCTATGATGAGGCAGGAAGAGCTTTTTATGATTATAGTTTTGAAGTACCAGAGGACATTAATGGCAAGATAGCCCAGCAATCATGCACTGTTGCAGCAGAATGGAAAGCCAATCCGTTGAAGTTTAAGATTGAAAATATAGGCAATTTAAACACTGATCAAAGTGATTATTCGCCCTTTTATTCGAATGGAAAAATAGTTTTTACCTCAACCAGAAAAGAGGCACAGGGAAGTGAAATTTTTGAGTGGACTGGCCAGAAATATTCCGATTTATTTGAAAGCACCTTTAGTGGAAAAACATACGGCAAACCTGTTGCCCTTAAATCACTCAATACAAATTACAATGAAGGTGTGGCATGGCTAGATAGCACAAGCAGCAGTGTTTATTTTACCCAATGTAATGGTCAGGATGGAAAAGGAATAAACTGCAAAATATATGCAAGCTATTTTCAAAACGGCTCTTGGATCGAACCAAAACCATTGCCATTTAATAGCGATAGTTTTAGTTGTGGACATCCAACATTTACTGAAGATGGCAAGCGAATGTATTTTAGTAGTGACATGCCAGGAGGATTTGGAAAAAAAGACCTTTGGTATATGACCTATGATATGGTGAAAAACTCTTGGGGAAGTCCAATAAATCTTGGTGCTGGGGTAAATAGCCATGAAGATGAAATGTTTCCTTTTGTGAATTCGAACCAAGAAATTTATTACGCTTCGAAAGGTAAAACTGGCATGGGCGGCTTTGATTTATTTAAAACCAAAGACAGCGCGAGCACGTTTAAAAATGCAGAAAATTTACGCTACCCCATCAACTCTGGAGGCGATGATTTCAGTATTTCTTTCATACCAGAAAGCAAGCGAAGCAATGATGGACCTTATGCCTTTTTTACTTCGAACCGTGAAGGAGGATTGGGAGATGATGACATCTATAGTGTTGCCATTAAACCATTGGTGGTATTGCTAAAAGGAATAGTTTTTGAAAGTGAATCTGGTAATCCAATTACTGGGGCAAGTGTAAAGGCAATGAGTGCATTAAACAAGGCATTGGCTGAACCAAAAAGCAATGACAAAGGTTTGTTTACAATAGATTTACCCTTGAATGAATTGATTGCCCTGAATGCGAGTAAAGAAAAGTACCTAACCGGTGCGAGTATAATTATTGATACCAGAAATATTTCCAAAGACACCACCATTGAGGTAAGAATTCCCATGAATTTGGTTCCTGCAGAAGACATTGAAATTACCCTACAAGGAATTTATTATGATTTGGATAAATGGGAGTTAAGGGCTGAGGCTAAAGTAGTTCTTGATTCACTTTCGGGTATTTTAAAAAACAACCCAACTTTGGTGATAGAGCTTGCTTCACATACTGATAGTAGGGCTCCGGCCGACTATAATTTAGAGCTTTCTAAGAAAAGGGCACAAAGTTGCGTAACCTACCTCATACAGAAAGGAATTGCCAAAGACCGCATGTTACCAGTAGGTTATGGAGAAACAAAATTAGTGAACGATTGCACAGATGATGTGGATTGCGCAGAAGAGGAGCACCAGCAAAACAGGCGAACTACTGTGAGGGTAATAAAAACCGACTACAAGCCAAAACGGTAAAACCCTGATAAAAACACAAATTGAAGTGGCGGTTCTGTTCAAATTTGCTATTTTTGCCAAATATATGAGCTCAGACAAATACATGAAACGTGGCGTTTCTTCTCAGAAGGAAGACGTACATGCAGCCATTAAAAATATAGATAAAGGATTATTTCCACAAGCATTTTGTAAAATTGTCCCTGATTATTTAGGAGGAGATGAAAATTATTGTAATGTAATGCACGCTGATGGTGCAGGAACAAAATCATCTTTGGCCTATTTGTACTGGAAAGAAACAGGTGATTTGAGCGTTTGGAAAGGCATTGCCCAAGATGCCATTGTGATGAATTTAAACGACCTATTGTGCGCAGGTATTTATGATAATATTACTATCTCCTCTACCATTGGCAGAAATAAAAATTTAATACCTGCTGAGGTTATTAAAACAATTATTGATGGCACAGAAGAGTTCATTGAAATGCTTCGTGGCCATGGTATAAATATCTTCTCAACAGGCGGAGAAACTGCTGATGTAGGCGATTTGGTTCGAACCATTATAGTAGATTCAACAGTAACTGCAAGAGCCAAAAAGAACACTATCATTTCCAATCACAATATTAAACCAGGTGATGTAATTGTTGGATTTGCTTCATACGGACAAGCAACCTATGAAAAGCAATACAATGGTGGCATGGGCAGCAATGGCCTTACCATGGCAAGGCATGATGTATTGAGCAGCTTTTATAAAATATTCAAAGAAAGCTACGACCCACTGGTACCAGATGATTTGGTTTATACAGGTGGTTTAAAACTCACCGATCAATTACCCAATCATCCGCTAAATGTTGGCAAAATGATACTCTCTCCTACCCGTACTTTTAGTCCAATGATTAAAGCTATATTCGATGAATATTTTGATAAAATTCATGGCATGGTTCATTGCACTGGTGGTGGCCAAACCAAGATATTGCACTTTATAACAGAACACAAAATTATTAAAGACAATTTGTTTGCCACACCACCCTTATTTGAAATGATTCAATCGCAATCTGGCTCAGAGTGGCAGGAGATGTATAAGGTATTTAACATGGGTAATTTATTAGAGTTTTACACAGATGAAACAACAGCTTCGCACCTCATTAGCATAGCCCGCATTTACGGCATTGATGCTAAGATTATTGGTAGGGTTGAACCTAGTGAGAAGAAAAGTCTTATGGTTCAGAGCCTTAAAGGAAATTTTGAATATCAATAATAATATTGTCATGTGTGTATATTGCATAAATAATTTAGTCTAAAAAAATTATGAAAATTCTCGTTACTGGTGGCGCAGGTTATATAGGCTCACATACTATAGTTGAATTGGTTAAAGCAGGATACGATGTAGTTGCCATTGATAATTTTGATAACTCCTACCCTAGTGTTTTAGAAAGTTTGAAGGAAATTACCGGTATAGAAATTGCATTTGCTGAAGTAGATATAAGAGACAAATCTGCCTTAAAAACATTTGTAAAAAACACACCAGGAATAGATGCTGTAATCCATTTTGCTGCCAATAAAGCCGTTGGTGAAAGCGTGGCAATGCCCCTTAAATATTATGAAAACAATGTGGGTGGAACTGTTAATTTGTTGGAAACAATGCAAGAAGCAGGCATCAAACAATTTGTGTTTTCATCATCATGTACTGTTTATGGAGAGGCCACTCCACCAGTAGATGAGAGCGCCCCAATACCAGTTGCACAAAGTCCATATGGCAATACCAAACAAATTTGTGAAGAAATATTATTGGATCAATCCAAAGCAACAGATTTAATAGTTGTTGCTTTGAGATACTTTAACCCAGTAGGCGCGCATGAGAGCGCATTGATTGGTGAATTGCCAATAGGATTGCCTAATAATTTGGTGCCATTTATTACCCAAACTGCTATAGGCAAAAGGGAAGTATTAACTGTTTTTGGAGATGATTATCCAACAAAAGATGGCACCTGTATCAGAGATTACATACATGTGGTAGATTTAGCTTTGGCGCATGTTGCTGCTATAGATTATTTGGCTAAACAAAAGAACGAAGAAGCTTTCTCAGTATTTAATTTAGGAACAGGTGAAGGTAATTCGGTTTTGGAGGCTATTCAATCTTTTGAGAAGGTAAGCGGTGTAAAGTTAAATTACAAAATTGGTCCAAGGCGCACTGGCGATGTGGTACAAGTATACGCCTCTTGCGAAAAAGCGTTAAAAGTACTAGGCTGGAAAACCGAAAGAAACTTGGAAGAATGCATGCGAAGCTCTTGGAAATGGGAACAAGCATTGTCAACAAAAGAAAACAAATAACAAAAAATATAAATGATATGCCAAATTTTGAAAGAACCCTTGAGGATATAATGTCATTTGATTTTTCTACAAGAGAAATCATTATAGAAATTCTTCAAAACAGACAGATTGAAGAAAGAAGAAATGATATTGCCAAAAACATAAAGTCGAGCTTAGTAGATTATAAAAAAGGAAAATTGAAATCAGTTTCTGCCAAAGAAGCATTGAAGATTTTAAATTCATAATAATGGCTAAAAGGAAAATTGTTTTATCAAAGTCTTTTGTTAAAGCTTACAAGAAATTTATTGGGCGTAATTCATTACTAAAAAAGCAAATTGATTCTTCAATTGAGGAAATGGAATCTGACCTATATGCAGTTAAGCTGAGAACACACAAATTAAGTGGAGTTTTGGAAGGAAGTTTTGCGTGTTCTTGTGGTTTTGACTGTAGGATAATATTCGTTTTAAATAAGAATGTTAAACCTGAGGAAATAATTTTGATTGATTTGGGAACTCATGAAGAAGTATATTAAGTAAAAAAAATATGAACAAGAAAATATTAATTACCGGAGGAGCCGGATTTATTGGATCGCACGTGGTGAGGTTATTTGTAAATAAATATCCAAACTACCAAATTCACAATTTAGACAAGCTTACCTACGCAGGTAATTTAAAAAATATCACTGATATTGAAAACGCACCCAACTACCATTTTCATAGGATAGATATTGTGGATGCTGCTGCATTAACAGATTTGTTTACTGCGCATCAATTTGATTCAGTGATCCACCTTGCGGCTGAGAGTCATGTTGATAGAAGCATTACCAACCCAATGGAATTTGTGATGACCAATGTGGTAGGAACAGTAAACCTATTAAATGCGGCCAAAGAATGTTGGAAAGGCAATATGGAGGGCAAGCGTTTTTACCATGTTTCTACCGACGAAGTTTATGGTAGTTTGCATGATGGCGGGTTCTTTTATGAAGATACCCCTTACGACCCACAATCGCCATATAGCGCTAGTAAAGCCAGTTCCGATCATTTTGTAAGGGCTTATCACAATACCTATAAAATTCCAGTGGTAATCAGTAACTGTTCTAATAATTATGGTCCGAACCAATTTCCTGAAAAATTAATACCGCTGTTCATTAACAATATTCGAAATAACAAAGCACTTCCAGTTTATGGCAAAGGTGAAAATGTGCGCGATTGGTTGTATGTGGTTGACCATGCCCGTGCAATTGATGATGTATTTCACAAAGGTGCGGATGGAGAAACATACAATATTGGCGGTTTCAATGAATGGACCAACCTAGATTTGATAAAAGTGATTTGCAAAACTGCTGATAGGTTGTTGGGAAGAGCTGAAGGGGAATCTGAAAAACTTATTTCGTATGTAACAGATAGAGCAGGTCACGATTTGCGCTATGCGATAGATGCCAATAAAATTATGAATGACCTCGGCTGGGAGCCAAGTTTGCAATTTGAAGAAGGCATTGAAAAAACAATTAATTGGTACTTGGAAAACCAGCAATGGATGGATGAAGTAACTAGCGGAAATTACGCGAAGTACTACGACCAGATGTATGTGGGAAGGTAGCAAGTCGTTAGTCGTTGGTTTTTAGTTATTATTATGCGGAATTTTAGAAAATTGGAAGTTTGGACAGAAGCTATTGATCTTACTAAAGATATTTATAGTTTCAAAGAGTGTTTGCCAAAATCAGAAATTTACGGACTTTCTAGTCAAATATGTAGGGCAGTTATTTCAATTTCTTCTAATTTAGCCGAAGGTTGTTCTAGAAATTCGGAGAAAGAATTTATTAGATTCATAGAAATTGCAATTGGTTCCGCTTTTGAAGTTGAGAGTTTACTTATAGTTTCAAAAGAACTTGAATTGGCAAAAAATTTTGATTACCAGCCAATTTTTGAGAAACTAGAAAAACTTCAAAAAAAACCAATGCACTTAGAAATCATTTTGCTAACATTGTTAAGAATTAATTTACCAAAGACAAAAGACTAAAATCCAAAGACATTTTCAAATGAAAGGAATAATACTAGCTGGCGGAAGCGGCACGAGATTGCATCCATTGACCATTGCAGTAAGCAAGCAATTAATGCCTGTTTATGATAAGCCAATGATTTATTACCCATTGAGCACGCTGATGCTTGCTGGAATTAGGGAGATTTTGATTATTTCTACTCCTCATGATTTACCAGGATTTAAAAAATTGTTAGGTGATGGCTCTCAAATTGGTTGTAGGTTTGAATACGCAGAACAACCTTCACCAGATGGTTTGGCCCAAGCTTTTGTTATAGGAGCTGATTTTATAGGCAGAGATAAAGTTGCTTTGGTATTGGGCGACAATATTTTTTATGCTGCCGGTTTGAGCCAATTATTGCAAAGTAACAACAATCCAGAAGGTGGCGTGGTTTTTGCCTACCATGTAAACGACCCTGAAAGATATGGTGTAGTAGAGTTTGATGAATTTATGCGCGCTTTGAGCATAGAAGAAAAACCAGCAGTACCTAAATCCAACTATGCGGTGCCTGGTTTATACTTTTATGACAATAGCGTGGTTGAAATTGCTAAAAACATCAAACCAAGTGCACGTGGTGAATATGAAATTACCGATGTAAATAAAGTATATTTAGCAGCAGGAAAACTAAAGGTAGGTGTATTGCAAAGAGGTACTGCTTGGTTAGACACAGGCACATTTGAATCTTTGATGCAAGCTGGCCAATTTGTGCAAGTTATTGAAGAACGCCAAGGTTGGAAAATAGGCTGTATTGAGGAAGTAGCCTATAGAATGGGTTGGTTAGATAAAGAAGGTGTTGAAAGAGAAGCTCACAAATATATCAAAAGTGGTTATGGCAAATACTTGATGAATTTGGTAAAGTCCGCTAGCTAGCGGATTAATTCTGAATTCAAAATTCAGAATTATCTGCAAGTATTAGAAAAAATATAATTAAAAGAGGTTTTTAATTTTGAATTCAGAATTTAATAGTAGTAAGAACAAAATAAACAATAATAGAGATGAACGTACAACATGAGGCCTTGAAAAAATTTGGCTATCAAATTAATTATGCTATTGAAAATTACAGCAACCACGGTTTGGCAGCCAATCAGTTTTCTAATATTTTAATTGGTGGTTTAGGTGGTAGTGGTATTGGCGGTAGAATTACCAAAACCATTTTTATGAATGAGTTTCCTATACCTGTTGAGGTTATAGCAGACTATACTATACCTGCTTATGTGAATGAAAAAACATTGGTGATTCTTGGATCATATAGTGGCAACACGGAAGAAACTTTGGCCATGTTTGATGCAGTGAAAGAAAAAGGCAGTCAAATGATTATTTTAACCGGTGGTGGCAAAATAGGTGAATTAGCAAAACAACATAACCTCAAAACTTATTGGATAGAATTAGGATTTCAACCAAGAATGGCTCTGGGCTTTTCGCTTACTTATTTGGTTCAAATCTTTGGTGAATTAATGGGCAAAGAGGTTAAAGGTGAGTTGCAAGACATTGTAAAATTGTTTGAAGACAATACCCCCTATTACGATGATGGCATGGATGTTTTTGAATCTATTAAAAGCAAGGCTAAATCAAAATTTGTGGTTTTGAGTGATGCACAATTTGAAGCTGTTGCCACAAGATTTGCCCAGCAAGTCCAAGAGAATGCAAAACATGAATGCTTTACCCATGTTGTTCCAGAGCACAACCACAATGTTATAGAGAGTTATTATGGCACATTAGATACCGTTTTCTTCTTTTTGAACTCAAACTCAAATGTAAGGGTTGGTTCAAGATTTGAATTTTTAACTGGATTATTGGAAGTTGAAAATCATAAGATAATTGAAATTGGTGTAGAACAATTCACCTTGGCATCAGTTTACCAAACCATTCATAGGTTAGATTGGATTAGTTTAATGATGGCTGACTACAGAAAAGTAGATTCATTGAATGTACCAAACATTGCTTCGTTAAAAGAGTTTTTAGAGAAAGTATAATTTGGGATTCTTTAACAACATATTCAAGAAAAAAGGCGTAGAAGAAAATGATGGTACTCCTTTTATTAACCCAATTGAAGTTGAGTTTCACTCTCACCTTATTTTTGGAGTAGATGATGGTTGTGAAACCATAGAACAAAGTATAGAACTCCTGAATGGCTTTGCCAAACTTGGCATGCGAAAAGTTATTACTACACCCCATGTGATGTCTGATTTCTACAAAAACAGTAAGGAAAATGTTTATCCTAAGAGAGATTTAATTAGACAAAGGTTAGTCGAAGAAGATATCAATATTGAGTTTGAAGCGGCAGCTGAATATATGATTGATGATGGTTTTGAGAAAAAAATTGCTGCGGGAAACTTGCTTACTTTTGGACCAGAAGGCAAACATATTTTGTTTGAGTTACCATTTATGACTGAGCCACCCAATTTGAATAATTGCCTTTTTGAATTGCAAATTGCTGGATACAAACCAGTATTGGCTCATCCTGAGCGGTATTTATATTATGCCAACGACCATGAAAAATACATAGCACTTAAAGAAAGAGGTATTTTATTTCAATTAAATATGCTTTCTGGTTTAGGTTATTATTCAAAACCAGTTGCAGATGCCGCTCAATTCTTGGTTAAAAATAAACTTATTGACTTAGTAGGGTCAGATACTCACCATATTAGGCACATGCAACTATTGCCAGGTGCCATCGACCATAAAATATACAGAGAAGTTTGCGAGGCCGAATTATTAAATAATTATTTATAAATGGCCGATTAACTTTGTAGCATGATTAAGAAAGCATTGCTATTGATTCTCCTGGTTTGGTTCTCGGTTCAAACCAAAACCTTTGCAACTTCATTTAAAGAAACTGAAGCTAAAGGAAATGAAATTATTCAACTCTTTGTAGCCAAAAAGTTTTTTCTGATAGAGGCCAAGGTAAATTCAGTTTATAAAGAAAGCTACTCAAGGTTTATTCTTGAAAAAGACTGGGAAGAACTTATAGGTACATACGGCAAGTACATGAGTGCAAAGCCTGTTCACTATGATGTTTCGCCCTATTATACCTTCATAGCTTTCAAAATAAATTTCGAATACCTCCCCTATATTTTTAACGTAAGTTTTAATGAAAAGGGTGAAATTATCTATATATCTTTTATGGCTGCCCATAAAATGTATGTTGCTCCAGACTATTGTGATGTAAGTAAATTTTTGGAAAGAAAAATTACCATTACCAATGGCATTTATGAAATGCCAGGAATATTAAGTACGCCCAATGATGTAGCAAAAGCGCCATTAATTATTATTTTGGTAGAGGCTGGCCCAACTGATAAGGATGGCGCTTATGAAGAAAATAAGCCTTATAAAGATATTGCTTGGGGCCTATCTAGTAATGGATTTGCCGTATTTAGATACGAAAAACGAAGTAACAATTTTGGCATTTATATGGCCAAGGATAAAGGAGCATATGAAAAATTTACCCCAAGGGAGGATCTATTAGATGATTTGTATAGAGCAATAGATTCACTTAAAACCTTAACAGATGTTGACCCCACAAAAATATACTTATTGGGGCATGGTCAAGGTGGAATGCTAGCTCCCTTAGTTGCCAAAGAAAGAGACGATATAGCCGGAATTATTATGATGGGTGCCAATGCAAAAAAAACCCAGGAAATGATGATAGATCAATATGCTTATTTGAGTACAGTTACTCCAAATAAAAAAGCAGAATACGACCAACAAACCATCAATGCAAAACGTAGTATGGATAAAAAGCTCAATCCACTCACCGAGCATAGCAAAATGCCTTATGAAGTGCAGGCAACCTATTGGATTTGGCTCAATAATTACAAGCACGTAGAAATTGCCAAAAAACTAAGTAAACCTATTTTACTGTTGCACGGCGATCGAGATTACCAAACCAATACGGAGAATTACGAAATTTGGCAAAAAGCACTTAGTAAAAATAAAAACGCCACCTTAATACATTATCCAAAATTGAATCACCTGTTCTATTCTGGAGATGTTCAATCTACTTACAGCGAATATTATTTGAAAAGCAATATCCCTGATTATGTTGTAACCGACATTATTAACTGGCTTTCAACTCATTAAAAATGCTAGGCTACTAGTAATTTTACCTTCATAAATAGCCCAATTATTCTATCTTCGCGGTAAAATCAACGAAGTTATTATGAATGCGTTTTCTTATATTTCTAATGCCGATGTGTCGGCCATTGATCAATTACACCAACAATATTTGTTAGATCCAGAATCGGTTGATTTTGGCTGGCAAAAATTCTTTGAAGGATTTGACTTTGGTTACAAACAACAATTTGGCAAAAATGGCACCACAGCTATTTCAGAAGATGCTTTAAAAGAAATTAACGTTTTGAACCTAATACAAGGTTACAGAATGCGCGGACATTTGTTTACCAAAACCAATCCCGTTAGAGAGAGAAGACGTTATGAGCCTAGCTTAGATATCAGCAATTTTGGTTTACAAGCTGCAGATTTAGAAAAAACCTTCCAAGCTGGAACAGAGCTAGGAATGGGAGCTGCCAAGTTAAAAGACATCATTGCGCTGTTGGATCAAACCTATTGCCAGAGCATAGGCGCAGAATTTATGTTTGTGCGTGAACCACAAAAATTAGATTGGCTCAAAAAGAAAATGGAGGGTGCTAAAAACACACCCCTATTAAACATTGAAGAAAAACGAAACATTCTTGGCAAGTTGAACCAAGCTAGTATTTTCGAAAATTTTTTACACACCAAATTTGTTGGTCAAAAACGCTTTAGTTTAGAAGGACTAGAAACACTTATTCCTGCATTGGATTTTGTAATTGAATACGGTGCAGACCTTGGTGTAGAAGAGTTTGTACTGGGCATGGCTCATCGCGGTAGGTTAAATGTTTTGGCAAATATTTTGAATAAAACCTACGACGAAATATTCAAAGAATTTGAAGGTAAATCTGCCGAAGATGATGGAATTTTTGAGGGTGATGTAAAATACCACATGGGTTACTCAAGTGAAATAAAAACAAGCAATGGCAAAAATGTAATCTTGAGTTTAAGTCCAAACCCGTCGCACTTAGAAACGGTAAACCCTGTGGTAAAAGGAATTACTAGAGCTAAAATGGAGCGCAAATACCAGAATGATATAGATAAAATTGCGCCAATATTGATTCATGGAGATGCATCTGTTGCTGGTCAAGGTATTGTTTATGAAGTACTGCAAATGGCCGGCTTAGCAGCATACTCAGTGGGTGGATGTATTCATATTGTTACCAATAACCAAATTGGGTTTACCACCAACTACACCGATGCAAGAACTTCTACTTATTGTACCGATGTGGCCAAAACTACTTTGAGCCCGGTTTTTCACGTGAATGCAGATGATGTTGAAGCAGTAGTGTATACTGTGAAGTTAGCTATGGAATACCGTCAGGAATTTAATAGCGATGTGTTTATTGACTTGTTGGGCTATAGAAAATACGGCCATAATGAAGGCGATGAGCCTAGGTTTACGCAACCAGTTTTATACAAAGCCATTGCTGTTCATTCAAATCCTAGAGAGCTTTATAATAAAAAGTTAATGGCCAGTGGAAGTGTAGAAGCTGAACTTGCCAAGGAAATGGAAACTTCCTTTAGGACTCTATTACAAGAAAAATTAGAGAAATCTAAAGCTGCAAAACCAGCCAAAGTAAAGAACTTTGTAAAAGATATTTGGGATGATTTTAGACCCGCCAAACAAGAAGATTTTGACCAATCTGTTGCCACAGGTGTGGATGGAAAATTATTTACAACCTTAGCAGAATTGCTTACCAACATACCAGAGGGCTACAAAGCATTTAGCAAAATAGAGAAGTTGATGAAAGACCGCAAAGCCATGATTAAAAATAATAATTATGACTGGGCTATGGGCGAATTATTGGCTTATGCAACCTTGAGCAATGAAGGTCATCATGTGCGCATGACAGGCCAGGATTGCGAACGTGGAACTTTTAGTCACAGGCATGCAATCATTAAGCAAGAAGATTCGGATCAATCATATAATACTTTTGATAGCCTAGGAGAACACAAGAAAGGCGAAGTATATATTCACAATTCATTGCTAAGCGAGTATGCTGTTTTAGGATTTGAATATGGCTATAGCATGGTTACACCAAACGACCTAACCATTTGGGAAGCGCAGTTTGGCGATTTTGCAAATGGAGCTCAAATTGTAATAGATCAATACATTGCAAGTGCTACTGCCAAATGGAAAACATTTAGCGGATTAACCTTATTGTTGCCACATGGCTATGAAGGTCAAGGACCAGAGCATTCATCGGCGCGTATTGAGCGCTTTTTGCAGTTGTGTGCCAATTGGAATATGCAAGTATGTAACATTACCACACCAGCAAATTATTTCCATGCATTGCGCAGGCAATTAAAGCGCAAAGACCATAGGTTGCCATTGGTGGTAATGACTCCAAAGAGTTTGCTGCGTCATCCGGCCTGTGTAAGTAAGTTAGCAGATTTTACTACTGGCGGATTCCAGGAAGTAATAGATGATGTGAATGTAGAGGTAAAAAATGTAAAGCGGGTGCTTATGTGCTCTGGCAAAATCTATTACGAATTGCTAGAAAGACAACAGGCAGAAAAAGTGCAAAATATTGCCATCGTGCGATTAGAGCAATTGTATCCAATGCCTGTTACGCAACTCACGGCTTTATATGAAAAATATAAAAATGCTGAGTTGTGTTGGGTTCAAGAAGAGCCAAAAAACATGGGCGCATGGCTGAACCTATTGCGCTGGGATAGCAATTTAAAGTTGAGAAGAATTAGCAGAGAATCGAGTGCTTCACCTGCAACAGGCTATAGCAAAGTGCATGCGGCAGAGCAAAAGGTTATTATTGATGAAGCATTTAGTTTGTAAAAACTTCTAAATCCCCAAAACCCCTTTTAGCTTACCATACCCAGTTTTGCTAATCGGCACTTTAATTCCAGAGCGTAGGATGACAAAATCTGGGGGATCTATTTTTTGAATTTCTTTTGCGGGAATAATATAGGAGCGGTGTACACGAATGAAATCTTTGGCATTTAAATGTTGCTCAAAGTAATTCATGGTTTTCTTTTTTAAATATACTTGATTGGCCGTATGTATCTTTATATAATCGCCATAAGCTTCTAAATATTGAATATCCATTAAAGGCAAAACAACAACTGCTTGGTGGTGTTTTACAACAAGCCTAGTTAGCAATTCTTCTTGCTCATTTGCCGCCTCAACCAAGGCATCATAAGCAGGCCTATCTTGGCTGCTACCCAATTGGTTCATCATTTTTTCGATGGCTTTGTGGAAGCGTTCTTTGCTGAATGGCTTTAACAAATAATCCAATGCATTTGCCTCAAAAGCCTTCATAGCATAGACATCAAAAGCGGTTGTAAAAATAACGGCAGGTGGATTTTCTATGAGTTCTAACATCTCAAAGCCATTAATCTTGGGCATTTGCACATCCAAAAAAATCATGTCGGGGTTATGTTGCGCAATTGCTTTTACACCCTCAAAACCATCGCTACATTCTTGCATTACCTCAATGTTTGAAAAGGCTTGCAAATATTCAATTACCAGCGACCTAGCTAAAGGTTCATCGTCTATTATCACACAAGTGTATTTTTTCATAATTGTGGTATGTTTATGCGCACTAAAAATAAATTATCTTTCATTTCTATTTGAACCAAATCATTGTTAGCATATAACAAATATAGCCTCCTTTTAATGGAGTCGATGCCAAAGCCAGTACCTGAATTTTGGGCATGGGTGCTTGGATCAAACGGATTAGAAATTGAAATTTGCAACCATTTCCTATCCATGCATTTGCCCTGAATAACAATTTCTACCTCACCCAAAGTATCATACAAACCAAATTTAATGGCATTCTCCACCAAAGGTTGCAATATCAATACCGGCAAGAGCAATTGGGAGCAATTTTCATCTACCAATACTACTGATTTTAATCTATTACCAAACCTCACTTTCTCTATTTCTAGATATAAATTTAGTTGGTACAGTTCATCTTGGAGGGTAATAAGTTGCTTTTCATCTTTTCGTAAAGTATGTCTTAAAAACTCCGACAACTGCTGAATCATTTTTCTGGCTTCCTCTGGTCTTGAACCCGCTAAAGAACTAATAGAGTTAAGGCTATTGAATAAGAAATGTGGTTGTAATTGTTGCCTTAAATTATATAGCTCTGCTTCTTTTGTAAACGACTCCGATTGCTGTTTTCTATCACCATCACCTTGCTGCTCTAACATATAGTTTCCCAACCATTGAATTAAAGTAATAGTGGCAACCATTAAAATTTGATAGCAAAAACGCAAGGGAATACTTTTATCTAAAAGTGATTGGTAGCTTGCATCAGATACATAAATATATTGTAGCGCGTTTACAATAACAAATGTATTACCAATTGCCAAAAGCAATGCCCAAATTCTGATGTAGAAAAAATTTTCTTTAGATGGTTGGTAATACTTTAAGGTTATATAAATAATAAAAGAAGTAAGCGCAAAAATAAAATGTGTGATAAAACTATCAACTACAGCAATTTTTGGATCAATACCAAAATCAACTAAAAGATAAATGTGCATCAACATCCATACTACCAAAAAGGAAGTAAAGGCCAGTATAATGCGCTTAAGAGATATATGATGAATCAAGATTATGCCAATGACAAAAGTTGTTGAAAATTCATTTGTAGGTCTGCAGCTCTTGATTTAATGTATGCTTCATAATTGTCATCCTTTTCGTGCTCTGAAATACTAGCATAAAGTTCATCACCATCTGCCAAATTTTCAATGATTTTTAAAAAAGGCACATCCACAAATTTCCAAAAAATGCCATTGCCAGATTCATGGTCAACTTCATCTTCATTTTTTACACCCAACATACGGGCCTTGATAAATGCCTCATTGATGTCGCGTGCTTCAATAAAACAAAGCTGTTCATCAAACTGCTCTGCGGCATCTTTATTCATACAAACAATTTTATAAACTATTTTTGCTAGGTATTTATTCATTGGTTCAGGTATTAAATAGGTTATTGATTTTAATAGCTCTTGATGTCTATGCCACCAAAAACGCAAGAGCCTTCAATATAAAGAATCTTGTCTTTTGACCTTTGCGCATCATTGGATAAAGGACGCTTGTCTTCAATTCCGCCTAATACCACCACCACATCACTTACTACTTCCCAATTGGCTGGAATTAATAATTTGGTTCCACCAAAAATATTATTAATTTCAAGTCTGGCACTACCAAGAATATCGGCTTGGGTTAAGTTTACCTCTGCCCCACCCATGATACAATTAATTTCACCACCTTTAAAATCTTTAGATAGTACATTTTTTTTAATGCCACCTAATACGGCAGTAACATCAATTTTGTTTTCGTTGGTTTCGCTTGCTATCGAGCATGTATCTTGCTCCATTTGGGCTCTATATTTTTCAAACCTCTTACCTTTAAATCTATTTAATCGAGCTGGCTTAATAAGCATCATGGCACCAAAAGCAATTAACAAAATTGGCCAAAAAAACTCGTGGATGTGAATAGCTGGGTAAAAGCGCTCCAGCATAAAAACAGCACCTAAGCCAACTAAAATTAACCAACTAGGGTTTTTAAAATTATGCTTTGCACCAATATAAACACCCAATACAATTAAAAACATTTGCCAAGTAAACAACCAATCAGGGAAAAGTATACCCAGTTTGCGCGCAAAAAACAAGGAACCAGCAATAATGAGCACTATGCCACTGATGATTCTCCCACGCTTAAAATTTGCTTCACTAAAATTTCTCTCGTCTTCCATATTTAATTAATTGATAACACAAAACTACTCAGGCTGAACCAATAACTCAATCGAAGATAGACCACTATTGTTTAAAAATAGATGAAACGTAAGTAATCGTCGCTGAATTTTTATAAACGCCTCATAAACCCTAAGTTTGCAGCAAATCAAACCATGAAATTATTCAACATATTTGTAGGTATCATGGGCTTTTTCGGCCTTGTATTCCTTATTTCGCGCTTTTTTCCTCACAGTTACAGGATAGAAAAATCTACCACCATCAATTTACCTGTTGAACAAACCTATGCTTACCTCAACAACATGAAATATTGGAATGATTGGAGTCCTTGGAACAAAAGTATAGACAGTACAATGGTTGTTTTTTACTCCCAAGTTAAAACTGGAAAAGGCGCTACACAATACTTTAGAGGCAATTTGGTGGGTAATGGCAGGTTTAAAATTACCGAAAGTATCCCCAATGAAAAAATACAATTTCACTTATCGCTCAATGGCGGCGAATTGGCCATTTACCAAACTTTTTATCTAAAAAATATTGGTGGTCAAACACAACTTAATTGGGTAGACACTGGCGATGTAGGTAATAATCCTATTTACAGATTTATGCTTCCCAGCAGAATTAGTTCACAAGAACAAGGTTTTGAGGAAGGCTTGAAGACGATTAAGGAAGCAGCGGAGAGGAAGAGGTGATGGGGAGAGGGGGAGACTTGGAGAGGGGTGACTTGGAGAAGGGGAGACTTGGAGAGGGGGATCAATTCGACAAGGTCAGGATGGGATGACGTTTCATTTGGCAAGCTTAGGGTAACGTGAGCGTCATGGTGAGCTTGTCGAATCCATGGAGATGAAGTAGTTCTTTTAATTCAGAATTCAGAATTTTGAATTCAGAATTGGTATTAAAGTTTGCCACTTTTTTTGAGCCAAACAAAAAAGAGAACAATGCTGAGAATAAAAAACATGTAGGCTTTGCCCTTTATAAAGTCTTCTAAAAAGGCAATTAGAAAGCCTATGACTAGAGATGCAATGGCTAAAATAAGCCAATTTCTAAGTATCCATTTATCCATTATTGTTTTAAACTAATAATGCCCGAAATATTTAAAACTTTAAATTTGGTAAATTCTGTATTCGATTCAAATCCAGTACCTATAATAATTCTATCTGGTGAGGTAATGCGAACAAATTTATTTGAGTAAATGCGATCGGTTTTTTCATCCCAAATAAGTTCCTCTGTTTTAAGTGTATCGCCTTTGTTGTTGATTACACTTACATCTTTTCTTGCAGTAATGGTCCTTTCGCGCTCATTTCTAATGGCATACTTGCTTTTAATATAACTGTTGATTTTACCCTCATTGCTATAAAAATAAGCGGTTATTCCATCACGCATTTCTGTTTCACTTTTATTCTCAGTAGCATAACGCTCCAAAATAGGCGCAAATAATTTGGCTTTCAAAAAGCCACTATCGGTATAGCTAATACTCACATTTGATCCCACTTCAACAGGTAAATCTTTGGCAAGTGAAACTGCCTTGGCCAAATTTTTTTCCTTGGGACCGCATCCAATGACTAATCCCAAAAAAATGAACATACCTAACAAATATTTAATCATACCTGTAACGATAAAACCACTTGTCAGAAAAGCTCACTCCTAAATAAATCCTAAAATAATTTTCTTGAACCAAGCCATTTTCAATCGTTCCTCTGCGCGCCAATTCAATGCCTAAATTCACCTTCGACCTACTTTTAGCCATTGGCAAACCCAACCCAGCTGTAAAAGCAACAATATCCACACCCGTGCCTCTAACTATTAAATTACTTTTTTCGAACCTGCCTCCCATTCTGTACTCAATTCTTGAAAGGTAATTCTTGCTTTTAAAATTTGGGGTATAACTTCCTCCAAGGCTAGCACCAAAACTATTGCGCAATGAATCTGCCCCACCAAAACTCCTGTAGTTGCTCCATAAGGTACCTTTAATATCTGCTGCCAAAGTCCACATATCTCTCCTAGAAAAACTAATACCTGTTTTCCAAGACAGCGGCGATGTTACCGTTCCATTGGTACCTTTTTCTGAAAAGATGGTGTCTTTAATGCCATTGATACTGCCAATTGGCAATGAGCGCAGGAGGTAACTTTGCTCTGCTTTTAAATCTATTTGCGGGGTCACAGTAGCACCAATTACCCAATCATAATCTTTGCGTAAATTACCTTGAGTTATTGAAAAAGTATCGTGTATTTGAACGCCTGCATCAAATAACCAACCATGAATATAGTTCGACTTATCTTCATTGATATTGAACATATTGTACTTAGTCGGAATTAATAATTGGGTGGTATTGGTAATTTCGCCAAAAAGGTAATTTGCATTTAACCCTACACTTACATTTCTATGCAGGCGCATGCCATAACCCATGTAAAATTTAGAAATGCCTCCCCTACCTACAAAACTATTGATGGCATCAATATTAAAAGTGTCTTGAGGCAATTTTACCAGTGATTTAATGTTATAACCCACCCCAGAAAAAGGTGTGGCACCAAAGGAGATTCCAATTCCACGTTTAGGTGAAATAGGTATGCCAAAATTAAAATAAGAAATCCATGCATTGTCTACTGAAGTATTGGTTCCGGCACCCTTAAAATCTGCAAAACTCAAAGTAGCACCCGCTTCAATATTGGTAGTTAAGATAGATGAATAAGAGGCAGGGTTCAACATATTTACCGAAAATGGATTTCTTATAGCTTGGTTGGTTTGACCCATAGAATAAGTATTTGCATTGCCTGGATAAATGATATCTCCTACACCAATAATGGAATAAGGCGATTTGGTAATATTTTGAGCCGATAAAAATGAAGCATTGCCCCAACACCCAATTAAAAAAATTAAAACCAGCCTTAAGGCGTTATTCTGCATTATGAGTCAATATTTTATTTAATCCGTACAACAATAGCTGTTCGTGTGCAAATATGCTTGTTTTTATGCTTTTTGCCAACACTTCTCCATCTCCTCCTGTAAGTAAAACCTTCAAATCTGGATTATTCTTCTGATAACGTGTAATTAAGTACTCTATTTCACCCACCAAACCAAAATATGCACCAGTTAACAAACAAGTATCAGTCGACCTGCCCAAAAAATCGCTGGGTATTTCCCATTCTGGTAAGGGCAATTTACCTGTAAATGCATGCATGGCATTTAAGCGCATGTGCAAACCTGGTGTAATATTTCCTCCCAAATACTCCTGAGACGAATTAAGGAGGTCGTATGTTACACAAGTTCCCGCATCTATAACCAAACAAGCATTATCAGGAAAAAATTGCATGGCCCCTGCCACCAAAGCCATTCTATCTGCCCCTAAAGTTTCTTTGGTTTGATACAAATTTTTATAAGGCAATTTCAACTCTTTGCCAAGTTCCATCACAGGAATTCCTATACTATTCAAGGAAAAATTTTCTTTCATTTTTCCACTAACGTCGCTCAATAGCATGCGGCTAATGGTATATTTATTTACAAGGGCTATCAGCGTTTCCAAAAATTCGGTTTGAACCAAAACCGCTGAATAAACCAATGTATTATGCTTAAAAACCCCAGCCTTTATGCGTGTATTACCTGCATCTATAACCAATGTAACCATTCTAATTTTTAGCTAATAGTTGAATAAACTCAATTTCCTTGTGGGCGAAACTTTTAATCTCATCTTCCAATAATAAGTGCAATCTACCTTTTTTATCAATACCCATAATAGTTGCTACCACCAAATTTTCTTGAAATTTAAATTGAGCTTCTTTTCCTTTTCCCAATAAATGCTGGTGGTACAAATCCCATAACTGACTATTTTTTTTACCCTTCAGGAGAGAATAGTAATGTGTTATTTTTTCATTTAAACTCAAACGCAATACTTTTGGATCAATCCAAGCACCAGAAAAATAGGTTAAAGAGGCTGCTTTTGGTGTTTCAAATACTTGTTGGTTTAGGTTCAAACCGACCCCAACTATTGAAAAACGCAGGCGATTACCTTGTAACACATTCTCAATCAATATACCTGCTACTTTTTTATCACCGATATAAATATCATTTGGCCATTTAATGTAAGCGGTAGTTTTGGCAAAATCCTCGGCAATGTCTCTCAAGGCCAAACTAATCACAATATTTAGCCAAACTTGCTCATCTGCAAACAAAAAATGGGGCTGCAATAAAACACTCATCAGGAGGTTTTCTGCAGGTTGGCTCTCCCAAGAATTATTTTGTTGTCCCCTCCCCTTTGTTTGGAAATCGGTATAAACAACTGCACCTTCAGGCAGATTTTCTATACTGAACATGAGTTTGAGGGCATCATTGGTAGAAGTGGTCTCCTCCAGATACACTGAATATTCGCCAATATTTAAGGGTTGGTGTGCCAATGAAAAATGCTTAGATTTGTTTCAAATTTACTTGTAGAATCTAGATGGCAATAACACCAGCGAAAAAAATCGCAAAAAAGGCAGCAGCTAAGAAAAGCGTAGCTCCAAAAAAAACAGCTGCAAAGAAAGCAGTAGCGCCCAAAAAGGCAGTAGCAAAAAAAGTGGCTGAACCTAAAAAAATAGCTGTAAAAAAAGTAGCAATCAAAAAAACCGCTGCCAAAAAAACAACTACTTCGAAAAATGTGACTTCAAAAGCAGCAATAAAAACACTTGATGCTGGGACCTTGCTCGCACTTACTGTAGCTCAAGGTATGTATGAGAAAAAAGCTGAAAACATCACCATTCTGGATATGCGCAAAATTGCCGCAGCTTCGGCAGATTTTTTTGTAATTAGTCATGCCAGCAGCGACAAGCAGGTAGAGGCCATTGCAAAAAGCGTGGAGGAAGAAGTGGATAAACGCATTGGAGAAAATCCACTACACCGCGAAGGTTTTGAGAACCTTGAATGGATTTTAATTGACTACTTTAATGTGGTAGCTCATATTTTTCAGGAAGAAAAACGTAGCTTTTATGGCATAGAACAATTGTGGGGCGATGCCGAAGAAATTGTATTTAAAGGAAAATAATAACACAAAATTATTGAGCATGCTTAGAAAAATTATACTCGGTTTTTTTTTATTGGCTTTGGGTTTTAGCCTGCACGCGCAGGATGATGGAAATAAGAAAGTTGACTTTGGTGAATTCTCTGGAAACTTTCAAACTACCAATCAGTTTTATGTAAAAGATAGCAGTATTGGCGCTACCACCACACAATACCAAAAAGAAATGTCGTCAACAGACGCATGGCTTTTGCTCAATTACAAAAGGAGCGGCTATACCTTTACGGCTCGATTTGATATGTTTAATAACTCACCATTATTAAATCCACAAGAAGCTTATACCAAAAGTGGCATTGGAATTTATAGTGTTCGCAAGAACTTAGATAAAATGAGTATCACCGTTGGTTATTTCTATGATCAGTTTGCAAGTGGCATGGTGTTTAGATCTTATGAGGATAGAAATTTAGGTTTGGATTTTGGGATACAAGGTGCGCATATCAAATTTATGCCTACAGAAAATACTACCATCAAGGCTTTTACTGGCTTACAAAAATTTAGGTTCGACTTAAGGCCAATGGTTATAAAAGGCATAAATGCAGAGCACCATTTTGATATCAATGACCAATTAAGTTTTGAGCCTGGGGCAAGTTTTGTGAATAGAACCATCGACCAACAAACCATGAATACCATTGCTTCTACCATTAATAATTATGAATTGGCAGATAGGTTTTACCCTAAGTATAATGTGTTTGTGTATGGCATTTATAATACCATGCGCTACAAGAACTTTACTTGGTATTTAGAGTTGGATCAAAAAACACCTGAGGCAATTATAAATCCAAACAATGATTTAATGGAACTGCATGATGGCAGGGCTTACCTTACTTCTTTATCATACTCTACCAAGGGAATTGGCGTAAATGTACAATACCGTTATATAGATAAATTCTCTTTGCGTACCTCACCTTTAGAAAATCAAAACTTGGGTATGATAGCTTACCTTCCTTCCATTACAAGGCAAAATGTTTACAGGCTTTTAGCGCGTTACAATGCCTTTACACAAGAATGGGGCGAAAATGGTTTGCAAACAGAATTGAGTATTAAACCTAAGGCATTAAAAAAGCATGGTACGCAATTCAACTTTAATTCATCCATAGCCACACCAAAAGGATATTTTAAAGGAAGCACGGTGAACCCAGTAAATTTTGAGGCTGATTCTAATCGTTATTTCCGTGAATATTATTTTGAGTTACAACACAAGTTTACCAAGAAGTTTAAAATATTAGTGGGCTATCAAATTATCAATTACAACCAAAGATTGTTTGAAGCCAAGCCTTCGGTTCCTTATGTGATTGCGAATACCTATTTTGGGGAGGCTACCTATAAATTAACCAATACCAAATCTTTGAGAATGGAAGCGCAATACCTAAAAACAGACCAAGATTTGGGTAGTTTTGTAAATGGTTTGGTAGAATTTAACATGGCACCCCACTACTCATTTAGCTTTGGCGATATGGTAAATGTGAGTCCGGGTTACAGAAACCAGCCAGTAGCAGGAACAAAGTTTGAATTGGTACATTACTGGAATGTTTTTATGGCCTATACGCAAAAAAATACCCGCTTTACCGCAGGATACATTAGGCAAGTAGAGGGAGTAAATTGTACAGGTGGTGTTTGTAGGGTTGAACCAGCATTTAGCGGTGTAAGAATTACATTAACAACTAATTTTTAATAGTATGAAAAATAAAATTTCATTTGCACTTTTCTTTGTGGCAATCATTCTTTTTCAAGCTTGTAAAGAAGAGCCACCTTATATCAATTTTGCTCCTGATAGCACAGTGGGTGATACTACCTATATAAAACTTCCTGCACCAACACCTCAAGCAAAAAACGTTCTCATTGAAGAATATACAGGGGTTCGTTGCCCTAATTGCCCTAAGGCACAATCAGAGGCTAAATTAATATCAGAAAATAATCCCGGACGAATAAATATTTTAACCATTCATACATTAGGAGGTATTTATAATCCTTTAACAACACCTTTTGATGAAGCAAGAGGAGATAAACATACCAGTAAATTCGATTTTAGAACTGATCCTGGAACAAAAATCAATCAATTAACAGGCCCAGGAGTGCAGTCTAGCTTACCCTTAGGAAATATTAATCGTAAATTATTTTCTGGTGAATCTGTAAGAAATATAGAATATCAAAAGTGGTCTTCCAAAGTGACAGAAGAATTGCAATTAACTAGTCCATTAAACATAGAAGTAAAAGCAAAAAATTTGGCAGATTCTATCGAAATAGAACTTACAATTACCTATACAGAAACGGTTACCGATTCAAATTATGTAACTGTGATTGTCTTAGAGAGTGACATGGAAGATGTTCAAGAAAGTAGAGATAATAATGGTAACAGTATTTATGTAGAAAACTACATTCATAAACATGTTTTAAGAGGTGTGGTTACCGATTATTATGGGGACCTTTTAAAAGCGTCTTACGAACCAGGCAGGGTATTCTACAAAAAATATAGGATCAAGCGCGATGCTAAATGGAACCCAGCTAACTTGGACGTTTTAGCAATGGTGCATTTAAATACTGCCAAAAAGAATGTATTGCATTCAAAAGAAGTTAAAGTTAATTAAGGGAAGAGCCACTGGCTTTTGGCTATTAGCTGTTGGCCTTTTTTTATCTTGTGGGCCGGCGGAGAACCAAGCTTATAGGCAGACTATTGCTGCTGAGAGAATGGCTTTGAATGAGCAATTTTTTGACCCCAATGAAACTCCCCTGGATAGTTTGAGCTTTTATACCTTTGGAGGCTTAAAATTCTTTCCTATTCAGGAAAAATATAGGGTGAATGCCACGCTTACTTTATTAGAGAATGAGGAGGTTTATAATTTGCCTCATTCGCATGATCAAACAAAGCCTTATAAAAATTATGCCATTGCCAAATTTGAGTTGGATGGCAAGAATTATGAATTGATGGTTTTGGAACAAGCAGTAAAAAAACCTGGCAATGAAAATTATTTGCTGCTGCCTTTTTTGGATCAAACCACTAACAAAGAAACATACGGCGGCGGCCGCTACATTGATTTAGATAAAAGTGCCGGAAAAAACATTGTCATAGATTTTAACAAAGCTTATCATCCTTATTGTGCCTATAATAGCAAATACACCTGCCCAATACCTCCGCCCGGAAATAGAATGGATGTGGCAATTGAAGCGGGGGTTCGACTAAGCTCACCCTGACGCGGGGGAGGCAAGTTGGCCTTAACGGAAATCACCATTAACCACAGAGCACACGGAGGGAGGACACAAAGCTTTAGGTGGATAAAATTAAAAAAATAAATCTGTGGCCTTTGTGTTATTTTCTTCGTGACC
>Ga0209550_10000333_pt1 | contig 42558 bp, 40 predicted proteins | sample LauGreSuBDMM15SN_2_FD_187567 | JGI IMG/M metagenome (GOLD analysis project Ga0209550, IMG submission 187567) | Freshwater lake microbial communities from Lake Michigan, USA - Su13.BD.MM15.SN (SPAdes) (version 5) | ecosystem: Environmental > Aquatic > Freshwater > Lake | place: Lake Michigan...
TTTAGTAGCGGTATTCGTCGGTTTTGAATGGTCCAGCTACATTTACGCCGATATAATCGGCCTGTTGTTGGTCTAATATATCAAGCTCAACGCCAATTTTATCAAGGTGTAAACGAGCTACTTTTTCATCTAAATGTTTAGGTAGGGTGTACACCTTGTTTTCGTAGTTATCGGTATGCAACCACAGTTCAAGTTGAGCCAATATTTGGTTGGTAAACGAAGCAGACATTACGAAAGATGGGTGGCCTGTGGCGCAACCAAGGTTCACTAAACGACCTTCGGCTAATACAATTACATCTTTACCTTCAATAGTATATTTATCTACTTGTGGTTTAATTTCTACTTTTTGAGATCCGTAGTTTTTGTTTAACCAGGCTATGTCAATTTCGTTATCAAAGTGGCCAATATTACATACAATGGCTTTATCCTTCATTAGTTTGAAGTGTTCGCCACGAACAATATTGCAGTTGCCGGTAGCAGTTACTACAATATCAGCTTCTTTAACGGCGGCAGCAAATTTTTTCACTTCGTAGCCTTCCATAGCGGCTTGTAGCGCACAAATAGGATCAATTTCGGTTACAATTACTCGTACACCTGCATTGCGTAACGAATCGGCTGAACCTTTACCTACGTCGCCAAAACCGGCAACTACAGCAACTTTTCCAGCCATCATCACATCGGTAGCACGACGAATAGCATCTACTAAGGATTCGCGACAACCGTATTTATTATCAAATTTAGATTTGGTTACCGAGTCGTTTACGTTGATAGCTGGCAAGTGTAAGGTGCCATTTTTCATACGCTCAATTAAGCGGTGAACGCCAGTAGTTGTTTCTTCAGAAAGGCCTTTAATACCCGAAATTAGTTCAGGGTATTTATCAAAAACCATATTGGTTAAGTCGCCACCATCATCTAAAATCATATTTAGTGGTTTACGATCTTCGCCAAAAAACAAGGTTTGCTCAATGCACCAGTCAAATTCTTCTTCATTTAGACCTTTCCAAGCATAAACCTGAAAGCCGGCAGCGGCAATAGCTGATGCTGCATGATCTTGAGTAGAGAAAATATTGCACGACGACCAGGTAACTTCAGCACCTAAGACTTTTAACGTTTCAATTAAAACGGCAGTTTGAATAGTCATGTGTAAGCAACCTGCAATGCGGGCTCCTTTTAAAGGCTGTGTTGCGCCATATTCTTTGCGCAAGGCCATTAATCCCGGCATTTCTGCTTCGGCTAACTCAATTTCTTTACGACCCCAATCGGCCAAAGTAATATCTTTAACTTTGAAAGGAACGTAGGTTGTTGTGGCTACTGATGACATAGATTATTTTTTAGTTTGAGCTACAAAATTACAGAATTCTATTTGATTCTTGAAGTCAAGATTGTGTAAACTTACAGTAGCCAATAGCACTGGGTCGAAAGAATTCGTATTTTTGAGTATTAAATCTATTCAAACATGTATCCAGAATATTTAGTTGCTCCCATGCGTGAGGAGCTTACAAGCGTAGGATTTACCGAGTTAAAAACAGCATTAGAGGTTGATACTGCCGTAAAAGGCAGCGGCACTGCTTTGGTGGTTGTAAATTCGGTGTGTGGTTGTGCGGCTGCAAATGCCCGCCCTGGTGTGAGAGAAGCTGTAAGTGCTATTAAAAAACCAACCAATTTATATACGGTATTTGCCGGTATGGAAAAAGAAGCGGTTGATAGAGCAAGAGCACACATGGTGCCTTTCCTGCCATCCTCACCTTCTATTGCTTTATTTAAAGATGGCGAATTGGTTCATATGATTGAACGTCATCAAATTGAAGGCAGAAGTGCCCAACTCATTGCAGATAATTTAGCTGCAGCTTTTGAGCAATACTGCTAATTGTGGTATCCATTAAATAAAAAAAGCCCCGATTTTCGGGGCTTTTTTTATTTAATAATAGTTGAGTAGTAATTTTTCTAATTCGGAGAAACTAACTTTCATTTTTACCTTACCCTGTCGGGCGTAAGATATCTCATTGGTTTCCTCGGAGATGATGATAGCCAATACATCACTTACCTCGGATATGCCAATGCCTGCTCGGTGGCGCAAACCAAAGTGTGCCGGTAAACGATCGTTTTCGGTAAGCGGTAAAATGGTAGAAGCTGTTTTAATTTTACCTTCGGCAATAATTACCGCCCCATCGTGCAGGGGGCTATTTTTTTGAAAGATACTTTCTAATAACCGTTTAGAAACTGTGGCGTCTAGTACTTCTCCAGTATTTTGAAAATAAGGTTCTTCGGTATGTTTGGCAAAGACCATCAAGGCTCCTGTTTTTGTTTTTTGCATACTTTTACAAGCATCAAGAATGGGCTTTAATCGGGCTAAATTCTGATTAATTTCTTCTTTTTTACCAAAAAGAAATACCCACCAGGCTTTGTTCTTTTGTTGTGATGCATTTTTACCCAAAACCAATAAAAAACGACGTATTTCTTGCTGAAAAACAATAACCAAGGCAATAAAGCCAAGGCTAATAAAACCGCCCAATAACTGTGTTAGCAAGCGCATTTGAGCCTGTCGAACCAACACATAGCCGATGTACATGACACATAAACCAATAAAAATATTTACAGCAATTGTGCCTCTAATTAGGTTGTAAACATAATATATAATGAGTGCAACCAGTAAAATGTCGAGCACATCAAATAAACGGAATTGTAATAGGTTGGTGGAGATTGCTTCCATACGTTAAAAATAGGTAAATTTTAGTTGGCTTGCAGTTTTGCCACTAATTTTATAGCTTCTACAGCAGGTTTTACATCGTGTACTCGTAAAATTTGTGCACCCTTTTGCAAGGCAATTGTGTGTAGTACGGTGGTTCCGTTTAGGGCCTCGGCTGGTGTGCTATCCAATGCCTTATAAATCATTGATTTTCTAGAAACTCCGGCCAATAGCGGAAAACACAGGCTATGTAGTTCTTGAAATCTATTTAATAACTCATAATTATGTTCTAGCGTTTTAGCAAAACCAAAACCTGGGTCGATAATAAGTTGGTTTGCTCCTAATTGTTTTAATAAAGTTATTTTTTCTGAAAAATAGCTCAATACCTCGGACACTAAATTGGTATAGTTTGCTAAATTTTGCATGGTTTGAGGTGTGCCTTTGAGGTGCATCAAAATATAGGGCACTTGTAGCTGGGCAATGGTTTCGAACATGCGTTCGTCTAATTGTCCAGCAGAAATATCGTTTATAAGATGTGCACCTTCCCCAATACTTTTTTTAGCAATTTCAGAGCGAAAGGTATCTACCGAAATAAGGGCTTCGGGAAATTCTTTAGCCAATGCTTTTACAGCCGGAAGTACCCGATCGGCTTCTTCTTTTTCCGATACGTCTTCGGCGCCCGGACGGGAAGAATATCCACCCAAATCGAGAAAATAAGCCCCTTCTAGTAAGTGTTTTTCCGCTTCTTTGAGCACCTGGTTAGTGGAAGGTAGTTCATTATATCTACTGGCTGATTGGTAAAAAGAGTCGGGCGTGAGGTTTATAATCCCCATTACTTTGGGCGTATGCAGGTCAATAAGCCGCCCGCCACTATGTAGTGTGAAATTCTGCACACTTGCTGTGCCCAAAGCTGTAATATTCTGCTGAAAATCTGTATTTTTACCCGTCATTATTTGGCAAAATACCGATAATTTTACCTTTTATTCAAAAATATACCGCATTTTGGCACAATCCACATCCGCAGCATTCGACGCAGTAATTAGCACGTGTAAAGAGTTATTCTTAAAGAAAACAAAAGATTATGGAACAGCTTGGCGCATTTTGCGTTTATCGAGCATTACCGATCAGGTGTTTATTAAGGCTCAGCGCATTCGTACCCTCGAGCAAAAAAAAGTATCGAAAGTGGGTGAAGATATTGAATCGGAATACATCGGTATTGTAAATTATTGCGTTATTGCTATGTTGCAAGAGGAGTTGGGCGACGATACGGCTACCGAGCTTTCGGTAGAAGAGGTAGACGTGCTATTTGACAGAAAGATACAAGAAACCAAGGAGTTGATGTTTGCCAAAAATCATGATTATGGCGAAGCTTGGCGTGATATGCGCATTAGTTCTTTAACCGATTTGATTTTAATGAAACTCTTGCGGGTAAAACAAATTGAAGATAACGATGGTCAAACCTTGGCATCGGAAGGAATTAAAGCCAATTATCAGGATATGTTAAATTATTCCGTTTTTGCATTGATTAAAATTAGCGAAGGTGAAAAAATTTAGTATTGCGTTTAGTCGCATTTTAGTTGGACTTCTGTTCATTTTCTCGGGCCTAATCAAAGCCAACGATCCGCTTGGATTTAGCTACAAATTAGAAGAATATTTTGAGGTTTTTCACCTCACTGTTTTTAACGATTATGCCTCTTTAATTGCCATTTTTTTATGTGGTCTAGAGATTATATTAGGTGCGGCGCTTTTGTTAGGGATATATGCTAAAAAAGTAGCGTGGGGTCTATTTGGCCTTATTGTCTTCTTCACCTTTCTAACTTTTTACTCTGCCTATTTTAAAGTGGTTACTTCTTGCGGTTGTTTTGGCGATGCCATTCCGCTTGCCCCATGGCAATCTTTTAGTAAAGATGTAGTCTTGTTCGTATTTATTCTGATTTTGTTCGTTTACCGCAGCCAAATAACACCACTTTTTAACAAAGCTACAATGCAGGCAAGTTTGGTAGGGCCACTTTGTATAATAGGATTTGGTGTTGGGTTTTTCACCCTAAAATATGGACCAGTGCTCGATTTCTTGCCCTATAAAATAGGTAACAACATCCCCCAATTGATGGTAGCACCTCCTGGCGCTCCGCAAGATGAATACGAAATTCAATACACCTTAAAAAACAGTAAAACTAGTGCCATCAAGTCGCTCACCGATAAGGAATACCTAAAGCAGGAGGTTTGGAAAGATAGTACGTGGGTAATTATAGGCGATCCCGAATCTAAATTGATTAAGAAAGGCTACGAGGTAAAAATAAAGGATTTAAAAATTACCGACCCTGCTGGTGAAGATTTCACCAAGCTTATTCTGGAGTATCCCGAGTACCAGTTTATTGTTGTGGCCTATGAGTTGAAAAATGCCGATCGCTATGCTTTGAAACGAATAAACGAGGTGAATAAAACCTTGGCCCAGCAATTTAGGATTCCTACCATCATTTTAACCGCATCTTCTATTGCCGAATCGTATGAATTGAACCGAGTGTTGTTTTTAGATTTCCCTTTTTTCTTTGCCGATGCCGTGCCTTTAAAAAGTATGGTTAGGGCCAACCCGGGTATTTTGTTGCTTAAAAACGGGGTAGTAATAAATAAATGGCATTTCCGTAGGTTCCCCTCTGCAGAGCAACTACGCAATACCTATTTCAAAAAATAAGCCTTTTCTTAATGAGAATATATTTAGTTGGATTTATGGGTAGCGGTAAAACCTCTTTTGGGCGAAAATTGGCACAAAAGCTTGGCTATACTTTTGCCGATTTAGATGAGCGTTTAGCTGCTCAATGTGGCAAAACCATTCCAGAACTATTTGCCAATTTAGGCGAAGCCGAGTTTCGAAAATTAGAGCAAGAAGTACTGCACCAAACCATAGCCGATGAGGATATAGTGGTTTCTACTGGTGGCGGAACGCCTTGTTTTTTCGATAATATGGCTTGGATGAATACGCAGGGTAAAACCGTATACATGCATTTAGATGCAAAGGCCTTGGCCAGCCGCTTGGAACATGCCAAATCGCCTAGACCATTGTTGGCCGGAAGAAAGGGAGAAGAATTACTACATTTTATTGAGGAGAAATTAACCGAGCGCCAAGCTTTTTATCAGCAAGCAAATATGATGGTAAGTGGCATTGATTTGACCCCAGAAAAACTATTGGTTTATTTAGAAGCTGATCAGGTAAGGTAAACGGCGTCTTCTTCGCCTGGGCTATCTAGAACTACCAAAACATGTTCTTTTAATACCGTAGCCAATTGCAAGCCTGTATAATCTGGTGCAACCGGGAAACGACGGTGGCTGCGATCTACCAATACCACGGTACGTATTTTTTTTAGTGGAATATTTAAGAAATAGCCCAAACCATACACCAAGGTACGGCCGCTGTTTAATACATCATCTACCAAAATAACCGCCCGATTTTCTACCTCGTTTAAAGGCACATTGGCACTGGCTTGTAAATGGTGACTGTCTTTATCCAACTCAATGCTCATGAGCGTTACGTTTATGGAAGATATTTTTTCCAACACCTTTTTTAGCCGCTGAGCCACCGTAAAACCACGGTTTAAAATACCGGCCAATACCAGTTCCTTTTCTTCTAAATTATCCTCCAAAATTTGATACGCTATGCGTTCAATTTTTTGTTGAATTTGTTTTTGATTAAGAATAAGTACTTTTTTTTCGCTCATGATTTTGCAATGCTGGATTCTAAGATACGCTTATTTGGGATAGGGATAAAACACGAAATTGGCACCTTCGGGCACAATTACAAATAGGCACATAAAATGTTGTGAATTTTTAAACTGATCCATAAAGGCTTGTTTTTTAGCTGCTTTAATAATACCTTTTTCTATAAATTCTTCTAGGGTAGATGCATTTATGCTCCAGTCGGTATGTAATTCTTCCTTATCTAAAATTAGTTCACCTACACTTACTTCGTGTTGGTGGGCTACAAAAATGGGGTAGGCAGAAAGACCTTCTACCATAATTTCGGTCGAAATTTCTTTAATAGATTCGGCAAAAAACTTTAAATCGGCCTCTAAACTTTTTAGTGGACTTTCTTTCGGCTTGGCCGCTTGCCTTTCCCCATCTGGGTTTAATAATTCTTCTGGATTCATTTTTTTAATACCAATAAAACCACATTTTCTACGTGTTGGGTTTGTGGGAACATATCAACCGGGCGAATCCTGCTCACGGTATATTTTTCTTGTAATAAAGCAATATCTCGGGCTTGGGTTGCGGCATTGCAGCTTACATATACAATTTTCTCGGCTTCCATTTCTAGTAAACGAGCAACCACATCGGGGTGCATACCTGCCCTTGGCGGATCGGTAATTACTACATCGGCTTTGCCATGCTCTGCAATAAAGTCGGGCGTTAAAATATCTTTCATATCGCCGGCATAGAATTCGGCATTGGTTATTTGGTTGAGCTCTGCATTCGCTTTGGCATCTTCAATAGCCGTGGGCACATATTCTACGCCAATTACTTTTTTCACTTTTTGGGCTACAAATTGGGCAATAGTGCCAGCCCCAGTATATAAATCATATACCAATTCATTGCCTTTTAAATCAGCAAAATCTCGGGTAATTTTATACAACTCATAGGCTTGTGCCGAATTGGTTTGGTAGAAAGATTTGGCTCCAATTTTAAATTTAAGACCTTCCATTTCTTCGAAAATATGATCAAGACCATTGAAAACAACAATTTCTTGATCGAAGATGGTATCGTTTTTCTTTTGGTTTTCGATGTATAATAAGGAAGTAATTTCTGGAAAACTATCTTTTAAATGAGTCATTAAGCCCTTCATTTCTTTTTTATTGGCATAGGCAAACACCACAATAACCATAATTTCGCCAGTAGAACTGGTGCGTATAATAAGGTTACGCAAAGCGCCTTCATGTTGGCGTAAATCGTAAAAAGAGAATTCGTTTTTTAGCGCATATTCCCGAACCGAATTGCGAATGGCATTCGAAGGTTCGGCTTGTAAGTAGCAATGCTCAATTTCTAAAATTTTATCAAAACGGCCGGGAACGTGAAAGCCCAAAGCATCCATGCTCAGATCATCGCGGTTGGCCATATCGTCCTCATCCAACCAACGTTTGTTCGAAAAAGTAAACTCTAATTTATTGCGGTAGTATTGCGTTTTGGCAGAACCTAAAATGGGCTCAGCGCCAGTGGTATTTACACCGCCCAAACGTTCTAGGGCATCTAATACTGTTTTTTGTTTAAAACTGGTTTGGGCTTGGTAGCTTAAATGTTGCCATTTACAGCCTCCGCAGGTGCCAAAATGGGCACAAAATGGTTCGGTTCTGTCGGCAGAGTGTTGTTTAAAGGCGGTAATTTTCGCTTCTGCCAAATTTTTCTTTACTCGGGTTATTTCTATATCTACCACATCGCCGGGAACGGCTTTATCAATAAATAACACTAAATCTTGGTGTTTGCCCACTCCTTTGCCTTGTTCGGCAATATCTATTATGGTAATATTTTCTAGGAACTGAATCTCGGCAGGCACTTTCTTCATAGCCGCCAAAATTACGGTTTAAATCTCGATGTGGAAAGGGGAAAACTTAATTCATAACCATCAAATACAAACTATTTGCCGTTACCTGATAGCTTTTTAAGCTTTTGGTTGCTGGGGCTTTTACCGGAGTACCATCAAATAACGAAAATTTGGCACCACTACAGGGGTCGGTTACGGTAAGGCTTGGGTTATCTAGCGTAACGGCGCATTTACTTTGAGGATTTACAGAACTGCAACGGTCGTAGGCCACGTACACATTATCCGATCGGCGGTAAATGATAATACCAGCTACCCCATGCCCACTAATTACCACGGCACCGCCAGGGCCATTGAGTGCACTAATGCTGGGGTCATTTATTGGAACGGTGTAGTTTACATATACATCGGGTATGTAGGTGCCATCATCTTTTCCACAGCTTAAAAGCAGCAAAATAGATAGGGCTAATACGTTGCGAAATTTCATGTTTAGCTAATTTCTGATTGAAATTGTTTTAAGAAACGGACATCGTTCTCGGAGAATAAACGCAAATCTTTAATCTCATATTTTAGGTTTGTTATCCGTTCTATACCCATACCAAATGCAAAGCCCGTATATTTTTTCGAGTCGATACCGCAGTTTTCTAATACATTCGGATCGACCATACCACAACCTAAAATTTCTACCCAGCCCGAACCTTTACACATGTTGCAACCTGCACCTTTACAGATACTGCAAGATATATCCATTTCGGCCGAAGGTTCGGTAAATGGGAAGTATGATGGGCGGAAACGGACCTGGGTGCCTTCGCCGTATAGTTCTTGTACAAAATAAAATAAGGTTTGTTTTAAATCGGCAAAGGATACGTTTTCATCTACATATAAACCCTCAATTTGGTGGAAAAAGCAGTGTGCACGAGCCGAAATGGCTTCGTTGCGGTATACACGGCCTGGCATAATGGAGCGGAAAGGTGGTTTGCCTTGTTCCATCATACGCACTTGTACCGATGAGGTGTGGGTACGCAAAGCGATATCGCCTTTTTCGCCCCCTTTTTTAATAAAAAAGGTATCCTGCATATCTCTTGCCGGATGTTCTTCGGGGAAATTTAAGGCAGAAAAGTTATGCCAGTCGTCTTCAATTTCAGGCCCTTCGGCTACCGTGAAGCCTAATTTTTTAAATATTTCTACAATTTCTCTGCGCACCAATTGTAAAGGATGCCGAGCACCTAGTTCAACCCCTTCGCCAGGAAGGGTGAGGTCGGTGTCTAATTTTTGACTGCTGGCGCTAGCTTCGAATTGCGCTATGCAGGCCTCGAACTTTGCTTCAGCCAATTGCTTAAATTCGTTTAATAATTTACCAAATACTCGTTTTTCTTCTGGTCCTACCGATTTAAATTCATCAAATAACTCTTTAATGATTCCTTTGGTACCCAAAAATTTAATACGGAAACTTTCTACATGTTCGGCAGTGGCAGGGCTAAATTGATTGATTTCTGAAGTGTATTGGTCGAGTTTTGCTTGCATTGTTTGTTATTAATTTTTGGCTAAAGCCCAAAATAACAGTTTTATTTAATAACCCCCAACTCTTTACCCACTTTGGTAAATGCGGAAATGGCTTTATCGAGCTGTGTTTGTTCGTGGGCTGCAGATAATTGTACCCGAATACGAGCTTTGCCCTGGGCAACTACAGGATAGTAAAACCCGATGACGTAAATGCCTTCTTCGAGCATGCGGGCTGCAAAGGTTTGCGCTAGTTTGGCATCGTAAAGCATTACGGGTACAATGGGGTGTATGCCCAGCTTAATATCAAAGCCAGCTTCGGTCATTTTGCTTCGGAAATACTGGGTATTGAACTCCAATTTATCGCGTAGTTCGGTGGTTTCGCTCAACATATCTAATGCCGCAATAGAACCGCCTACGATCGAAGGAGCCAAGGTGTTCGAAAACAAATAAGGACGAGAGCGTTGGCGCAATAAATCGATTATTTCTTTACGTCCGGAAGTAAATCCGCCGGAGGCGCCACCTAGGGCTTTGCCTAAAGTACCTGTAATAATATCAATTTGACCCATTACGCCGTGGTGTTCGTGGGTACCGCGACCGGTTTTTCCTAAAAAGCCCGAGCAGTGACATTCATCAATCATAACCAAGGCTTGGTATTGTTCGGCCAAGGCGCAAATTTTATCTAATTGGGCAATGGTGCCATCCATAGAGAACGCACCATCGGTTACAATAATGCGGTGGCGTAGGTTTTGAGTGGCTTGTAATTGTACTTCCAAATCGGCCATATCATCGTGTTTGTAGCGGTAGCGTTGGGCTTTGCACAAACGTACCCCATCAATAATAGAGGCGTGGTTTAATTCATCCGAAATAATGGCATCTTGTTCGTTAAACAACGGTTCAAAAACCCCTCCGTTGGCATCAAAAGCGGCGGCGTATAAAATGGTGTCTTCGGTACCTAAAAATTCTGAAATTTTACGTTCCAATTCTTTGTGAATGTCTTGCGTGCCACATATGAAACGCACCGATGATAATCCGAAACCACGGCTATCAATGGTGGCTTTTGCAGCGGCTATTACCCGAGGGTGCGAACTAAGACCTAAATAATTGTTTGCACAAAAATTGAGTACATACTTGTTGCCCTCTACCGAAATTTCGGCTCCTTGCGCCGAAGTAATAATGCGTTCTTGTTTATATAAACCGGCTTCTTTAATGCTGCTCAGTTCTTGTTGTAAAACGGGTTGTAGGGTTTTGTACATGCCTTTTTATTTGAATCGTAAAATTAAGCAATTCGGGTCGAAATTGGCGGATGCAATTTTTATGTTTTTTTAATAGTTAGATGGCGCAACTCTTAAGAGATAAATTGCATCTTTACAGTACCGTCAAAGATTCATGAAACTACGCTGTCTACTCTTCTTTTTATTGCTAAGCCAAGCCCTATTTGGGCAAACGGTGCTCATAAGCGGTAAAGTTACTGATACGAAAGGGCAGCCCATTTCTTTTGCTAGTGTGTATGTTAAAGGTACAACGGTGGGTACTTCTGCCAATTCAGAAGGCTTATATCAGTTACGAGTAAAGCAGGGCGCTTTAGAAGTAATGGTTAGAGCGGTTGGCTATAAGCAGTATAGTGCTTTACTTACACTTTCGGCCGATACTAAACTTAATTTTACCTTACAGCCCGAAGCCTATCAATTAAGTGATGTGGTAATTAAGGCCGATGCCGAAGATCCTGCATATGCCATCATTCGCCAAGCTGTAAAAAAACGCAAAGTACATTTAGCAGAGGTAAAAACTTATACGGCCGAGGTTTATATAAAGGGGATGCAAAAATTATTGGCTGCTCCTAAAAAATTTATGGGTTTTAATATCGATGAATTGGGCAAGCAATTGGGCTTAGATTCTAACCGACGAGGAATTATTTACCTATCTGAATCTGAATCGAAACTAAGCTATCAACAACCAAATCAATACCGCGAAGAAATGCTTTCTTCTAAAACTTCGGGCAATAATAGGGCCTTCAGCTTTAATCGTGCTACCGATTTAAAGGTAAATTTTTATGAGAATTATCAGAGTTGGGAAGGCTTGAGTTTACGCCCACTGGTATCGCCCATAGCCGATGATGCTTTTTTATACTATACTTATAAATTTTTGGGTACTACCGTAGAAAATGGGGAAATGGTGAATAAAATTCAGGTAATCCCTAAAAGGGCTTCCGATCCGGTATTTCGTGGTAACATTTACATTTTAGAAGATTCGTGGCGTATTTATAGTACCGACTTGTATTTGAGCAAAGACAATAACCTGAACTTTGTAGATACATTGAAAATTAAGCAAGATTATATCCCAACGGGAGCAGATAGCTGGATGCCAGCTTCGGTAAAAATGGAGTTTAATGGTGGGTTTATGGGCTTTTCTTTTGGCGGGTATTTTGTAGCTGTATTTAAAAATTACCAATTAGACCCTACTTTCGAAAAAAATAATTTTAGAGAGGCACTTCGAATAACTAAAGAAGTAAATAAAAAAGATTATAGCTATTGGGAACGATCGCGACCCATTCCCCTAACAGATGAGGAGACCACCGACTATTTAAAAAAAGAAACGCTGGCTGCTAAACGAGAATCGAAACCGTATTTAGATTCTTTAGATAGCAATAGTAATATCTTTAAACCAATGCGTTTTTTGGTAGGCTCGGGTTACACGCATAGCAATCGTTTTAAAAAGCAATATTTGCGTATTAATTCTTTATTACGTTCTGCATTTTACAACACGGTAGAAGGGTTTGGTGTAAACTTTGGGGCGGCTTATGTAAAGCAAATAGATAGCTTAAGTAATAAATGGGTTCGCTATTCGGCCAATGTGCGTTATGGTTTTGCCAATCAATTAATTAATGCACACATCAAAGGTTCATTGCCTGTCGGCAATGGGATATTCTCTTTTGCTTTAGGCTCTGACATACAAGATTTAAATAAGAGAGGCTCGGTAACGCCAAAGCAAAACAGCATTAGCTCTCTATTTTATGAGCGTAACGATTTAAAATTGTATCATAATGTTTTTGCACAATTGGGGCTTAGTGGCCGTATTTTCGGTAATGTGCGTACTTCTGCTTCACTTGAGTTTGCTAGTCGAAAAAGTTTGTTAAATACAAGCGACTACCGCATAAACGATTTCGAAGATAGAACCTTTAGCTCAAATAACCCGTTAAACCCTTCACAAGATGTACCGCTTTTCCCGAACAATCAATCGGTTAAATTGGAACTTCGGGCCAGTTATAATTTTAGTAACAAGTATGTAACCTATCCAACGGGTAAATATTACCAAGCATCAAAGTATCCCACTTTTGGCTTAAACTATGTACGCGGAATGAATGGATTTCTTTCATCTGATGTTCGCTACGATGTGTTAAGTTTTGATTTAACCAAATCAGATATTTCGCTTGGGTTTTATGGTAAATCATCATTTTATGTTGCTGCCGGAAAATATCTCAATAATTCTTCAGTTTTCTTTCCAGATTACCAACATTTTACAGGCAATTTGCGTACTGCTTTTCAGGCCCAGCCTAATAGCTTTTTATTCTTAGATTACTATACACACAGTACAGCAGGGCAATTTGTAGAAGCGCATGTTTCGCATAATTTTTCAGGATTTATTTTTAATAAAATTCCGCTCATTCGTAAACTTAAACTCCAGGAATTGGTAGGATTTAATTATTTAAAAACGCCTAATCTAGGTCATTATAATGAGTGGTATGCCGGCCTAAAATGGCTGAATTTTAAGGTGTTTTACGGTCAATCGAACGATTTAAATCTGGCCAAAAATAGGGGCATTCGCATTGCTATTGGGTTGAATTAATTTTTCTCTATTTCCAATAAATTTTATCGAGCTACGTTAAAAGGGGTATGAAGTTCTTGCACCGTTTTTTACTTGTTTTATTTTTTTTGGTATGGTTAGGAGGCATGTATTTGGTGTTTACCACTACCCAAGATATAAACCGTGCTGCAAAAATGACCGTGTGGTTAACTCAATATGTAGCTAATCCGTATTTTATTGCATTGTTTTTAGGTGGATTAGTAGCTATTATGGTCATTTTTTGGTTACCTACATGGTTAAAAGCATATCGCCAACAACGTTTGTACAAGCGCTTGAAAAAGGAAGGAGTTTGGGCTAATGTACCCATTATTCATATTGTGGATACCCAACTTACTGTGAATAAAAACCCAAGGATATGCATTAGTGTACGTATTTTAAATAAGGTGGCAAGTTTTGAACTCACGGTGTCTAGAGTACATATCCCTCGGGTGGGCGATTTAATAGAGATACTTTACGATCCTAACGACCCTAGACTTGCTGTTCCGGCACTATAGTACATTTTTCATGTGCTATTCCTATATTTGTAATTCATTTAACGCTGTTTGCAGCAGCATCAATGATTATGAAAAACTACCAAACCTTACTTTACTATTGCTATAGCCCTATAGTAGAAGCCGAACAATTTGCGGCCGATCATTTAAAATTCTGTCAATCGTTAAACCTTGTAGGCCGAATTATTGTGGCCGATGAAGGACTTAATGGAACTGTTTCGGGTACGCCAGAAGCTTGTAAAGCGTATATGAATGGGCTTCATGCAGACCCACGCTTTGCCAAAACGGAGTTTAAAATTGATGAGGTAGACGAGCCTTCATTTATTAAAATGCATTGCCGTTACAAATCGGAAATTGTGCATTCGGGCTTGCGAAACCCAAAAATTATTGATCCAACCAAACAAACGGGCAAGCATTTAGAGCCAAAGGAGTTTCTGGCCATGAAAGATCAAGAAGATGTGGTGATTTTAGATGTGCGTTCAAATTATGAACACAATGTAGGCCGTTTTAAAAATGCCATTACCCTCGATATTGAGAATTTTAGAGAGTTCCCTAAAAAGATAAATGAACTGGCACAATATAAAGACAAGAAAATTTTAACCTACTGCACCGGCGGTATTAAATGCGAAAAAGCATCGGCATTGTTGTTGCACGAAGGGTTTAAAGACGTTTACCAATTACACGGTGGTATTATTAAATACGGTAAAGAAGCTGGCGGTAAAGATTTTGAAGGCAAGTGCTATGTATTCGACAGCCGGGTAGCAGTTGATGTGAATAGCGAAAATCCAGTTATTGTGTCTACCTGTTTTAACTGCGGCGCCACCACCGCTAAAATGATTAATTGCGCCAATCCGGAATGTAACGAGCACTTTACGCAATGCGATACATGTGGAAATGCATTGCAAGGTTGTTGCTGCGAAACCTGCATGGAGCACCCACGCAAACGAGCATACGATGGTACAGGATATTATGTAAAAGTACCTCAGCCTGTAAATAGCAGTAAAAAAAGTTTAAAGACAGTGGCTAATGACTAAGTATGTATCTAATTGGGGGGTGGTGATTGCCATGTTGGTAATAGCCTCTTGGGCTTTTAGTCTTGGCAACTTACTTATTTTTACCATTACGTGGTCTAATCCCTGGGTGTATGTGTTGGTTCTTTTACAAATGCATTTGTACACAGGCCTTTTTATTACCGCCCACGACGCCATGCACGGTACCGTATCATCAAACAAACTAATCAATAATTTTATTGGAGGATTGTGTACCCTTTTATACGCACTCTTTCCCTTATCGGCATTGTATCAAAAGCATCATGAGCATCACCAGCACGTGCATACCGACAAAGATCCCGATTACAATGAAGGAAATTTCTTCACGTGGTATGTTAACTTTGTAAAAACGTATATAAAGTGGTGGCAAATTTTAATTTTAGCCATACTATTCAACCTATTAAAAATTTGGTTTTCAGAAAGTAACTTAATTTTATTTTGGGTGCTTCCATCACTTTTAAGTACCCTGCAATTATTCTTTTTTGGCACCTGGATGCCTCATCATGGGGAACATGAAAACAAACATCAATCCAATACCCTGCAAAAAAATCATTTTTTAGCATTTATTACCTGCTACTTTTTTGGCTACCACTACGAACATCACGATTCGCCGGGAACACCTTGGTGGAAGCTATGGCGATTAAAATAAGAGCGTAATTGCATTGTCATAAATAAACACATAGTTATCGGCTTAGCTTGGCAATAGTACCTTTGTTAAAATTTAACCCATGAAACATCGTTTTCTTTTCATCGTATGTATATGCTTGGCTCAGGTGGCTTTGGCACAACGTACCACACAAAATTTGGCTACACTTAGCGGCAGTGTAAAAGATGCCTTAACCAACGAGCCCTTAGTTGGGGTATCGGTAAGTATACAAGGTATAAATGGCGGTTTAAAAACCGATTCTACAGGTATATATGTATTTAAAAACCTTAAGCCAGCAGTATATAACCTTCAGTTTTCATTGGTTGGCTATCAAAAAAAAATGCAATTTGATGTGCAATTAAGCAATGCCAAACCAACAGTGTTGGATGTATTGTTAGAGGCACAAATGACCACCCTTGGAGAAGTAAACATTAGAGCGCCACTCTTTATAAAACCTGTAGAAAGTCCGGTCTCTTTGCGCAACATTGGCGTAACCGAAATAAAGCGTAATCCGGGTGGCAACCGAGATATTTCTAAAGCCATTCAATCTTTGCCCGGTGTGGCTACGCAGGTAAGTTTTCGTAACGATATTGTGATTCGCGGTGGTGCACCCAGCGAAAACCGATTTTATATAGATGGAATTGAAATTCCCAATATCAATCACTTTTCAACTCAGGGTTCTTCGGGTGGTCCGGTAGGCTTAATCAATGTCGATTTTATTCGTGATGTTGATTTTTATTCCGGAGCCTTCCCGGCAAATCGCGGCAATACCCTCAGTTCGGTATTCGAATTTCGCCAAAAAGATGGCCGAGGCGATAAATTGAGTAGTTCACTTACGGTAGGCTCAAGCGATTTTGCCACTACCCTAGAAGGTCCTATAGATGCGAAAACCACTTTTTTAGCTTCTTATCGCTATTCGTATTTGCAGGGATTGTTTAAACTATTAGGCTTGCCTTTTTTACCCGCTTACCAAGATTATCAATTTAAAATTAAACATAAAATTAACCCTAAAAATGAGCTAACTTTTATAGGCTTAGGTGCTATAGATCGCTTTAAACTTAATTTTGATGCCGAAAAAACCGAAAGCAATCAATACATTTTAGATTATATCCCGGTAAATGAACAAGACAATTACACCTTTGGTATAACCTACCGCAACTACCGAGCAAAAGGAAACTCTTTATGGGTTATTAGCCGAAACTATTTTAAAAATAGGGCACTCAAATATCAAGATAACGACCCAGCAAAAACTAGCACCATCGATTATCTTTCATCAGAAGCGGAGAATAAGTTTCGTTTTGAGAATAACACTTTTATTGGCGGGTATAAATTAAACTTAGGAGCCAGTGCCGAATCGTCAGCCTATAGCACCGATACCAAACAACTTTTCCCATTGGGCGCTGTGCAGTACCAATCGTCATTGTCCATTTTTAAATATGGTCTGTTCGCCCAGTTGAGTAAAAGTTTTTTAAGCGATAAATTAAATTTTTCGGCAGGTATTCGTGCAGATGCGAATAATTTCTCTGCTAGTATGAATAATCTATTGAAAACCCTTTCACCAAGGGTTTCAATGGCCTATAATTTTACTGAAAAATTGAGTATGAATGCCAATCTTGGACTATATTACCAATTACCTGCCTACACCTTATTGGGCTATCGGGCCCAAACTGGCGGAGCTTTAGAAAATACGGAAGCCCAATATATTCGCTCAAAACAAGCGGTTTTAGGCTTCGAATACAATACGCTTAGTAATACCCGCTTTACGGTGGAAGGATTCTATAAATATTACGATCGCTACCCGATGGTTCGGGTGTTTGGTCGAGATATTCCATTAGCCAATTTAGGAGCCGATTTCGGTGTAGTGGGTAACCGCGAACTCACCGGATTTTCGCAGGGACGCAGCTACGGCTTAGAGTTTTTGGCCCAGAAACGGTTAAAAGAAGGCTTTTACGGCTTGGCATCCTTCACCCTATTCCGCAGCGAATTTAAAGATCTGGCTAGTCAATACATTCCTTCTTCATGGGATACTCGTTACATTGTAAGTGTAACGGCAGGTAAATTATTTGGCCGAAATTGGGAATTAGGCGCCCGTTTCCGTATGAGTGGTGGCGGACCATTTACGCCTTACGACCTAGCTACTTCTTCCTTAAAAACCAATTGGGATTTTTATCCAAGAGGGGTGCCCAATTACAACCAATTGAATAGCCAACGCTTAAAAAACTTTGCGCAGTTAGATCTTCGCTTAGACAAAAAATATACCTTTAAGTCATTCAACCTAAACTTGTTTCTAGATATTCAGAATATTACGAATTCCGTTTATCAGCAACAAAAACAATTGGTATTAGATCGTTCGGCTAGTGGTGCGCCGCAAAGCGATCCGAGTGATGCTACACGATATAAAATGAAATTTATTGAAGATCCTGCTGGTACTGTTTTGCCAACAATAGGAATTATATTTGATTTTTGATATGGGGAAAAAGGGAGTTTTGTTGGTTAATTTGGGTACGCCCGATAGCCCATCTACAGCAGATGTACGTAAGTATTTAGCCGAATTTTTAATGGATGGCCGGGTTATTGACGTTCCTTATGCATTAAGGGCGCTGTTGGTTCGCGGTATAATTGTGCCTTTTCGTGGCCCAAAATCTGCTAAAACCTATCGTGCCATTTGGTCCGATAAAGGTTCACCACTCATGTATTATAGTGTACGCTCTGCGGAACTTTTGAAAGAGCGCCTAGGCGATGAGTATCACCTAGAATTGGCCATGCGTTACCAAAGTCCGTCTATCCAATCGGCCTTGGATAAACTCAAAGCCGCTAAAGTAGACAGCATCAAAGTTATTCCACTTTTCCCGCAATACGCCTCTGCTACCACGGGGTCCATTCACGATAAGGTGATGGAAATTGTGCGCACTTGGCAAACCATTCCAAGTATATCTTTCGTCAATTCTTTTTATGATGATGAAGGAGTGATTGCCAATTTTGTAGAGAATGGGAAGAAACATCATCCTGAAAGTTTTGATCATATTCTTTTTAGTTTCCACGGTTTGCCACAACGTCATTTACGTAAAGGCGATGACAGTAAACAACATTGCCTAAAAGTGGATAAATGCTGTGAAACGATAACTGAGAATAATAAGTTTTGTTACAGTGCCCAATGCTACCGTACTGCTCAATTAATTGCTGCCGAGTTGGGTATTCCCAAAGAGAAATATACCATTACCTTTCAATCTCGGTTAGGCCGCGACCCCTGGGCGCAACCTTATACCAGCGAAGTAATTGAGCACTTAGCTGAACACGGTGCCAAAAATGTATTGGTATTTTGCCCCGCTTTTGTGGCCGATTGTTTGGAAACCATTTTTGAAATTGCCGAAGAATACCAAGAAGAATTTGTAGAAGCTGGGGGTGAAAAAATTCAATTGGTAGAAAGCCTAAACGATCATCCGATGTGGATTGTTACCTTGGAACGCTTGGTTAAAACGCCATAAATTAAGCTAAAATCTTCTTCAAAATTTGAGCAGTAGCCCCTGTGTGACTATCTACATAGGCTTTTGCCTTTTCCCCGGCATTATTTTTTATATCTGTTTGCAAGTTGTGTAAACACTCGTTCAGTTCCGCCTTATTGCTGATGCTAAAACCTGCTTTTAGATCAATTAAATCTTTTGCCTCTTGAAATCTCTGATATTTAGGTCCAAAAATAATCGGTAAAGCAAAAGCTGCCGCCTCTAAAGTATTGTGAATGCCTTTGCCAAAACCACCGCCAATAAAGGCCACATGCCCATAGCTATAGAGGGATGATAACAAACCAATATTATCAATAATCAGCACTTCGGGTAGTATGAATGTATTTGCCGCCAAGTTCGAATAGCGCATTGTTTTTCCAAGTAATTGCTTTTCTAGCCGCTGAAGATTTGCTTCCGCAATTTCGTGTGGTGCGATGATGATTTTCCAATTCGGATAGCTTTCAATTATTGTATTTAATAACTTTTCATCAGCAGGCCAGGTACTGCCGGCTACCAATACCTTCGAGCTTCCGCAAAAGGCCTCAATTTCTTTCAATTCTATTTTCTTTTTGGCATTTTCGGCCACTCGGTCGAAACGGGTATCACCACTCACCGCCACCTGAGTAATTCCCAAACTATTTAACAGTATTTTACTCTCTTCGTTTTGTACAAAGAAATAGCTAATATAGTCCAGCATTTGTCGGTAAAAACCACCGTACCATTTAAAAAAAACTTGATTTTTTCTAAAAATACCCGAAACGAGGTAGAGCGGAATATGTTGTTGGTGTAAGGTTTTAAAGAAGTAAAACCAGTACTCGTATTTGGTAAATACGGCATACTTGGGTTTAATAAGTTCTATGAATTTTTGTGCGTTTCTCGGGCTATCTAGCGGTAGATAACACACCGCCTTGGCCAAAGGGTAATTTTTGCGGATTTCATATCCCGAAGGAGAAAAAAAGCTTATTATAATGTTCGTTTCGGGTTCAGCTTTTTTAAGTGCTTCCAAAACAGGCCGACCTTGTTCGAACTCACCCAAAGACGCAAAATGAAACCATACACTCGACTCAATTTCGCCTACTTTACTACGCAGTTTTTCTTCCCAATGTTGCCGCCCACTCACCCAAAGTTTGGCTTTGGGGTGCAAGTGAGATGCTAATTTCATCAGAATATAGAAAATAGACAAGCCGAAGCGATATAGTAAAAGCATGAAAAAATCGTATCTTCGTCCAAATTACAATTTAATGCACAAAAAAATAATTTGAAATGAAAATAGCTGTAGTTGGAACAGGATATGTAGGACTAGTTACGGGCACCTGTTTGTCTGAAACCGGCAATATGGTGACCTGTGTAGATATTAATGAAGAGAAGGTAACTCAACTAAAAAATGGCCAATTGCCTATTTATGAGCCCGGTTTAGATGTGCTTTTGCATCGTAATACAGAGCAAGGTCGCTTGCGCTTTACCACCAATTTGGCAGAAGCCATTATTGATGCTCAATTGATTTTTTTGGCATTGCCAACTCCTCCGGGTGGCAATGGTGCTGCCGATTTGAGTTATGTATTGGGTGCTGCTAAAGATATTGCCGGTATCATTACCGATTATAAAGTGGTAATCACCAAATCGACTGTGCCCGTGGGTACTGCCGATAAAGTTAAAGCTATTTTTACCCAAAATACTTCGGTAGAAGTAGATGTAGTTTCCAATCCTGAATTTTTGAGAGAAGGTGTAGCCGTAGACGACTTTATGAAACCTGACCGGGTGGTGGTGGGAACTACCAGCGAACGAGCGCAAAAACTCATGAGCGACTTATACGGCCCTTATGTGCGCCAAGGCAATCCAATTATTTTTATGGACGAACGTTCATCAGAATTAACAAAATATGCGGCTAACTCGTTTTTGGCAACCAAAATTACCTTTATGAACGAAATTGCCAACGTATGCGAATTGGTAGGAGCCGATGTAGATGCAGTTCGTAGAGGCATTGGAGCCGATGACCGTATTGGCAAACGATTTCTTTTTCCGGGTATTGGCTACGGAGGCAGTTGTTTCCCAAAGGATGTGCAAGCTTTAGCCAAATCGGCCGATGAAATTGGTTACGATTTTAAATTATTAAACTCCGTTATGGAGGTAAACGAAATACAGAAAAAAGTGCTTTTCGAGAAGGTGAAAACCTATTTCAATGGCAATTTAGTTGGCAAAAAGTTTGCACTTTGGGGCCTGGCCTTTAAACCCGGAACCGACGACATTCGCGAAGCACCGGCTTTATATATTATCGAAGCATTGCTACAAGCAGGCGCTGAAGTGGTGGCCTTTGATCCGGAGGCAATGCCCAATGTAAAACGTTTGCTAGGAGATACTATTAGTTTTTCTGAAAATGCTTACGATGCGCTACAGGATGCAGATGCTTTATTAATTGCTACTGAATGGTCGGTATTTCGCAATCCCGATTTCGATTTAGTAAGTCAAAAATTAAAAAATAAAGTGATTTTTGATGGACGTAATTTGTACGATTTACAAAAAATGATTGACCTAGGTTTTTATTATAATAGTATTGGCCGTAAATTGATAGACTAATGAGCAGAAAAAGGGTATTAATTACCGGAGCAGCCGGATTTTTAGGATCGCATTTATGTGACCGATTTATTCGGGAAGATTTCCATGTCATCGCTATGGATAATTTAATTACTGGCGATTTGCGAAATATTGAACATTTATTCAAATTAGAAAATTTCGAATTTTGCCATCACGATGTTTCTACCTACGTAAACGTACCCGGCGAATTAGACTACATCTTGCATTTTGCATCGCCTGCAAGTCCCATCGATTATTTAAAAATTCCTATACAAACCCTCAAAGTGGGGTCTTTGGGTATTCATAACTTATTGGGCTTGGCCCGAAAAAAGAATGCTAGAATTCTCATCGCTTCTACATCTGAGGTGTATGGCGACCCCACAGTAAATCCTCAACCTGAAGAATATTGGGGCAATGTAAATCCCGTGGGCCCAAGAGGCGTATACGATGAAGCCAAGCGATTTCAAGAAGCCATGACCATGGCTTACCATACTTTTCATGGCTTGGAAACCCGCATTGTCCGTATTTTTAATACGTATGGTCCTCGTATGCGGCTAAACGATGGCCGAGTTTTGCCCGCTTTTATTGGACAGGCTTTACGTGGCGAAGATTTAACGGTATTTGGCGACGGTTCACAAACCCGCTCTTTTTGTTATGTAGATGATTTAGTTGAGGGGATTTATCGTTTATTGTTTTCTGAATATGCACTCCCAGTAAACATAGGTAACCCCGATGAAATTACCATCAAACAATTTGGCGAAGAAATTATAAAACTTACCGGAACCAAGCAGAAAATGGTTTTTGAACCTTTGCCTGTCGACGATCCGAAACAACGCCGCCCCGACATTACCAAGGCCAAAACTTTATTAGGTTGGGAACCAAAAGTAGATCGTGCCGAAGGTTTAAAAATTACCTACAAGTATTTTAAATCCTTGCCTGAGCAAGAAATACAACACAAAGATTTCACGTATTACAATAAATAATGAGTGCTCAAAAAATTTTGGTTACCGGCGGAACCGGCTACATAGGTTCGCATACCGTGGTGGAATTAATTTCCGCTGGTTACGAACCCATTATTGTAGACAATTTGAGCAATTCGAGCATCAACATACTCGATCAAATTGCTGAAATCACCGGAGTAAAACCTGCATTTTTTAACCTCGATTTATGTGATGAGCAGGCAGTAAATTTTTTTTTTGCAACGCATGCTATCCAAAATATTATTCATTTTGCCGCTTTTAAAGCTGTAGGAGAATCGGTGGTAGAACCCTTAAAATATTATCGAAACAACTTATTTTCTTTAGTAAACCTGCTAAATTATTGTGTAGAAAAGGACGTAAATTTTGTGTTTTCGTCTAGTTGTACGGTTTATGGCCAACCCGATGTATTGCCCGTAACCGAAGATGCGGCTGTAAAACCGGCGCAATCGCCCTATGGCAACACCAAGCAAATAGCCGAAGAAATTTTGCAAGAAACTACTGCTGTAAAAAAGAATTTAAAGGTAAGTTCTTTGCGTTATTTTAATCCAGTGGGTGCGCACGAATCAGCCAAAATTGGTGAATTGCCTATTGGCGTACCTCAGAATTTGGTTCCTTTTATTACGCAAACGGCTATTGGTAAACGAGAAAAATTAACTGTTTTTGGTACCGATTATGCTACACCCGATGGTTCTTGTGTTCGGGATTATATTCACGTTGTAGATTTAGCCAAGGCGCACGTGGCGGCTTTAAAAGCATTGCAAAAACCAAACGCTGCCAATTACGAGGTATTTAATATTGGTACGGGTAAAGGCAGTACAGTGTTAGAAGTAATCAAAACATTTGAAGCCGTAAGTGGTCAAAAACTGAACTATGAATTTGGTCCACGTCGCCCAGGAGATGTAGAACAAGTATATGGAGATGTGCGCAAAGCCGAAAGCCAACTGGGCTGGAAAGCGGAGTTAGATTTAAGCGACATGATGCGTTCGGCTTGGGCTTGGGAAAAATATCTAGTTGAGCATCCTATTTTGTAATATGAAAAAAATTATCATCACCGGTGGAGCCGGATTTATTGGTTCGCATGTGGTTAGGCGTTTTGTGAACAGCTACCCTAATTATCAGATTATTAATCTCGATAAATTAACCTATGCCGGTAATTTGATGAATTTAAGCGATGTTGAGCAGCAGCCCAACTACCGTTTTGTAAAGGGAGATATTACCGATGCGGCCTTCATCGATCAATTATTTGAAAAGGAACAGCCCGATGCCGTGATTCATTTGGCTGCCGAATCGCATGTAGATCGCTCCATTAGCAACCCACTAGACTTTGTGGTAACCAACGTGTTGGGCACCGTTAATTTATTAAACGCAGCCCGCAAGTATTGGGTGGGCAAATTTGATAAAACCCGTTTTTACCACGTTTCTACCGATGAAGTATACGGTACTTTGGGCGAAGGTACTGAGCTATTTACCGAAACTACCGCTTATGACCCACATAGTCCATACTCTGCTTCTAAAGCTAGTTCCGATCATTTTGTACGGGCTTACCACGATACCTACGGCCTAGATGCCGTTATTTCGAATTGCTCAAACAATTATGGTTCGCACCATTTTCCTGAAAAATTAATTCCATTGGCCATTCATAATATCAAAAGCAACAAGCCAATTCCGGTATATGGCAAAGGTGAAAACGTTCGCGATTGGCTATGGGTTGAAGACCATGCTCGGGCCATCGACACTATTTTCCATAAAGCAAAAGCCGGCAGCACTTACAATATTGGTGGGCATAACGAGTGGAAAAACATCGATTTAATTCGTTTATTATGTAACATTATGGATCAGAAATTAGGCCGCGATGCGGGTACTTCTGAACAACTGATTACGTTTGTAACAGACCGAGCAGGCCACGATTTGCGCTACGCCATTGATGCCACTAAATTGAAAAATGAATTGGGCTGGGAGCCTAGTTTACAATTTGAAGAAGGCTTAGAAAAAACGGTAGATTGGTATCTAGCCAATGAGAATTGGTTAAATGAAGTAACATCTGGAAATTACCAAGCTTATTACCAAGAACAATACGCTAAAAGGTAGATTTTAGGCAAAAAACTTACAATTCTTTTGGTTCTATACCCGGCTTAGCATAGGCCAATCGCCCAATTTTTTGAGTGCGATGATAACTGTCTAAACCGGCTACTGTTATACTTCCTGCAGCTTCCAAATCAACCATGCCGTCGTCCAAAAGGTATTTTTCGTCTATACGAATCAACACGATTTCGCCAATAACGATGGTAGTTCCGTTTGTTTTTACAGGAATAATTTCTTTTAATTTTAGCCCAATTTGTATGCTCGATTCTTTCACAAATGGCACTGGAAAACCGGCTATATATTCTTCTTCAAAGTCACACGCCTTAAATTCCGATTCGCCGGAAAAATAGCGGGCACTGGTTTGATGCGCTTGTTGGTAAAACGCTTCTTTAACATTGTTTAGGGTACAATGCTCTTGGCCAAGAATGTTTTTTAGCGTATCGTGTTCAGGTCCATCGGGGCGAACTACCAAGCCTAGGTAGGGTGGATTTGCCCCTACATGAAAAATAGAGTTAAATATAGCCAGGTTTGTTTCGCCATCTTGGTTTTTAGTACCCAAGAGTTGTAAACTTTTAAAACCCGATAGGCTATTGATAAAATTGGTCCGATAGGGTTTTTCTTGCTCGATTAGTTCCTTGCTGGTAAAAATTCTCATAAAGATTTTATACGTGATAAGCCACCATCAACAGCCAATACTTGTCCTGTCATCCAGCTACTAGCTTCACTAAGTAAAAATAAAGTGGCTCCTGCAATATCGTTTGGTTGGCCAATGCGACCCAAGGGATGCCGTTTATTTGAAGCTTCTATTTTTTCTGGACTAGATAGAAGAGCAGCTGCCAATGGAGTATCGGTTAATGAAGGAGCAATTACATTGAAACGTATATTGCTGTTGGCATATTCCGCTGCTAATGAAAGAGATAATCCCTCTAAAGCCCTTTTGGAGGTAGCTACCGACGCATGAAAATTCATGCCCTGGCTTGCGGCCACGGTGCTGTATAAAACTACACTTGCATTGCCCGATTTTTTTAAGGCATTGATGCTTTGGCGAATGGCCCGAATGGCCCCCATTACATTTAGCTCAAAATCGTTCAAAAATTCAGCATCGCTAATGCGGGCAAACGGCCTCAAATTGATGCTTCCCGGGCAATAAACCAATCCATCTAGCTTTTCTGGTAGTAAAGCGGAAAGGTCAGATGCAGCATCTGTAGCATCCCAAACCACATGGAGGCCAGTATGATTTGCTGATGCCTGACGTGATGCTGTAATTACCGAAGCACTTTCTGCCTCCAGCTGGCGTACCAATTCGGCGCCAACGCCCGATGTTCCACCAATGATTAAAATGGTTTTATTGGCCAATCTGTTCATGTTTTTTTACTATGTTGTGAGTACAAATATATCTGCAATCGGCCAGCAATAGCTAAATCTTTCAAATCTTACATAGTAATGATAAAAAAGTAGATTTGATATACCTTCTATTAGGTTAATTCTGCAATTTTTGTATGGTGAAATTTATAAACCCTCATCAATTGCCGGTTAAAATCTGTACGGTGTGCCAAAAGCCATTCACTTGGCGTAAAAAATGGGAAAAGAATTGGGAATTGGTAAAGTATTGTAGTGAGAGATGTCGGAAAGAGGCTAGGAATAGCTAGTTTAAATATAATGGGATGAATAAACTAATTTTAGTTTGGTTTCGTAATGATTTACGAATACACGATAACGAAGTACTGCTGGAAGCAACCCGAAAAGGAGATGCGATAGTACCGGTTTACTGCTTCGATCCACGGCATTACGGAACCACAAACTATGGGACTAGAAAAACCGGATCTATTAGGGCTCAGTTTATAGTAGAGAGTGTTGCTGATTTAAAACGAAGTTTACAGAATTTAGGCGGCAATTTAATTACGCTTATTGGTAAACCCGAAGAGCAAATTCCGAAATTAGCCAAGCAATATGGTGTTAAAGAAGTATACCACCACAGGGAAGTAGCCCCCGAAGAAATAGAAGTTTCGGAACGGGTAGAAACTGCATTGTGGGAGCACCAAATTAATTTAAAACATTTTATAGGACATACACTTTACCATAAAGAACACCTGCCTTTTCCTATTAAAGACATTCCAGATGTATTTACCAATTTTCGAAAAAAAGTAGAAAGAGAAAGTACCGTAAGGCCATGTTTTAGTGAGCCTAGTTCGATTTGCATTCCAGAAAATTTAAGCGTTGGTATTATGCCAAGCTTAGCCGACCTGGGTTATTTAGGGCAATCTGGTTTAGATTCTCGAGCCGTTTTACATTTTAAAGGCGGAGAAAGTGAGGGGCTGAAACGTATGCAGGACTATTTTTGGGAGCACGATGCACTCAGAACCTACAAAGAAACCCGTAATGGATTGCTGGGTGCTAATTTTTCTTCTAAATTTTCGGCTTGGATTGCCCTTGGCTGTTTATCTCCCCGAAAAGTATATTGGGAAATTAAAAAATACGAGAAAGAAAGAATAGCTAATGAATCTACTTATTGGCTTATTTTCGAATTACTTTGGCGTGATTATTTTCGTTTCATGTTTAAAAAATACGGCAATAAATTTTTTCTTAAAGTAGGATTTAAAGGGCAAGCCCCTGCCGAAGCGACTAACCAAAAGCAATTGTTTGAACGATGGAAACAGGGCGAAACTGGTGTTCCCTTTATAGATGCAAATATGCGGGAACTTAATGCTACAGGTTTCATGAGTAATCGTGGTAGGCAAAATGTGGCCAGTTATTTAGTTAAAGAGCTACACGTAAATTGGACTTGGGGAGCTGCCTATTTTGAAGAACAGTTAATTGATTACTGCCCGGCTAACAATTGGGGCAACTGGGCCTATATTGCCGGTGTAGGTAACGATCCTAGGGAAGACCGCCACTTTAATATCGCTAAGCAAGCACAAATGTATGATCCAGCTGGAAAATATGTTCAATTGTGGAATGCTGCCAACTAATTCTTTAATATACAGCTACCTTTAATGGACTTTTTTTTAATTATGCTTTACTCTTTTTGATTAGTACCTATAATTAAGTACCTATAAATAGTCAATTATTTTACTATTTATCAATTTTGTTGTAAATAATAGCTTAATCATGAATGCTTCAGTTATTTAAGTCTTATTTTTGTTTATAAAATTTCGACATTATTACCAAGCTAATGGATAACTTAAGCTTTCTGAACCCAGCAAACGCAACTTATATCGATTCACAGTATCAAGCCTACAAGCAAGATCCAGAATCTGTTGAGTTTGGCTGGCAAAAATTTTTCGAGGGTTTTGACTTCGGTCGTGGATCTGAAGCCAATACTATAAGCGATGAAACTCCGCAACATTTCTTAAAAGAAATTAATGTATTAAACTTAATAAATGGGTACCGCCAACGTGGGCATTTGTTTACCAAAACCAATCCAGTTCGAGATCGAAGATCGTATTTACCGGGTAAAGAGCTAGCTACATTTGGTTTAGCAGATAGTGATTCAGATACTGTTTTTAATGCCGGTGTGGAAGTAGGCATGGGGCCTGCCAAATTACGTGATATTGTTGCGCTTCTTGAGCAAACCTATTGCCAATCTATTGGTGCAGAATATAAATATATACGTGATCCAGAAAAAATTAAGTGGTTCGAAGAGCGTATGGAGCGTGAACGCAATACGCCCAATTTTAGCATCGAAACAAAAAAACGCATCCTGCAGAAGTTAAATCAAGCCGTAGTGTTTGAAAATTTTTTGGGCACCAAGTTTTTGGGTCAAAAACGTTTCTCTTTGGAGGGCGCTGAGTCGGTAATTCCGGCCTTAGATTCGGTTATTGAAAAAGGTGCAGAATTGGGTATTGAAGAATTTGTAATTGGTATGGCTCACCGTGGCCGGTTAAATATTTTAACCAATATCATGAATAAAACCTATACCGATATATTCTCTGAGTTCGATGGGAAAGGTTTTGATCCGAATACGCCTTTTGGTGGCGATGTAAAATACCATTTGGGTTATTCGATTGATGTAGATACCACCTCGGGTAAAAAAGTGCATTTAAGTTTATGCCCCAATCCTTCACATTTAGAAGCAGTTGATCCGGTGGTAGAAGGAATTACTCGGTCTAAAATTGATTTTAAATATGCTGGCGATTCTAAAAAAATAGCCCCTATTTTAATTCACGGTGATGCTTCTGTAGCTGGTCAAGGTATTGTTTACGAAGTATTGCAAATGGCCAAATTAGATGGCTATAATACAGGTGGAACAATTCATTTGGTAATTAACAACCAAGTAGGTTTTACCACCAATTATAAAGACGCACGTTCATCAACTTACTGTACAGATATAGCCAAAGTTACCTTATCGCCCGTATTTCATGTAAATGGCGATGATGTAGAAGCCTTGGTATATGCCATAAACTTGGCAGTAGAATATCGTCAGAAATACCATAACGATGTATTTATAGATATTTTATGCTACCGTCGATTTGGTCATAACGAATCGGATGAACCTAAATTCACACAGCCTTTATTGTACAAAGCTATTGAAAAACACCCCAATCCACGAGAAATATATAATCAGAAATTAATGGATCAGGGTAGTGTAGACGCTGGTTTGGCCAAGGATATGGAAAAAGATTTTCGTGCCCTTTTGCAAGAACGTTTAAACGAATCAAAAGAGAATACCAATTTCTCGAAAGTAAATACCAATTTTTCGGGTGCCTGGAAAGGCTTACGCCTAGCCACTGCCGATGATATTAACAAACCTGCGGCCACAGCAGTAAGCGAAAAAGAATTGTTAGCCATTGCAAAAACCATTACTCAATTACCGGCTGGTAAGAAATTCTTCCGCAAAATTGAGAAACTATTTGAAGACCGCCGCAACATGGTGGAAAAGAAAACTTTCGATTGGGCAATGGGCGAATTATTGGCTTATGGTACTTTGTTAAATGAGGGAAATCGGGTTCGTGTTAGTGGGCAAGATGTAGAGCGTGGAACCTTTTCTCACCGGCATGCAGTAGTTAAGCTAGAAGATTCGGAAGAAGAATACATTCCACTTAGCCAATTGAATAATGGCAACAAAGCCAAATTCGAAATTTACAATTCACACCTATCTGAATATGGCGTATTGGGTTTCGAATACGGTTATGCCATGGCTAACCCAACTTGCTTAACCATTTGGGAAGCCCAGTTTGGCGATTTCTTTAACGGAGCGCAAATTATTGTAGATCAGTTTATAGTTAGTGCCGAAACCAAATGGCAGCGTTCAAACGGTTTGGTTTTATTATTGCCCCACGGCCAGGAAGGCCAAGGCCCCGAACATTCTTCGGCACGTATTGAGCGTTTTATGGAAGCTTGTGCCGATAATAATATTCAAGTGGCCAATTGCACCACTCCGGCCAACTATTTTCATTTGTTACGTCGTCAACTTAAACGAGAATTCCGTAAGCCATTGGTGGTATTTACACCAAAAAGTTTATTGCGACATCCGCTTTGCGTAAGTCCAATTGCCGATTTTGCAACAGGAACTTTCCAAGAGGTAATAGACGATAGCTTCGTAAAAGCCGATTCGGTAAAACGTGTATTGTTCTGTAGCGGTAAAATTTATTACGATTTATTAGAAAAGCAACAAACAGATAAACGAACCGATGTGGCCATTGTAAGGTTGGAACAATTGTATCCAAGTCCGCTTGCTCAATTAGAAGCTATTAAAGCAAAATACAAAAAGGCAACCGAATTTATTTGGGTGCAAGAAGAGCCCGAAAATCAAGGAGCATGGCCTTATATGTGTCGTAAATTCAGAAATTCTGCATTTAATTTTCAGCTCATTTCTCGTAAAGAAAGTAGCAGTACGGCTACAGGATATGCCAAACAACATCAGGCACAACAGTTAGAAATTATTAACAAAGCATTTGATAAATCGGTTATAAAATAAACACATTGACCTCGGTTGTATTAAATTAAAAAAATCATGAGCATAGAAATTAAAGTTCCGCCGGTAGGCGAATCAATTACGGAAGTGGTACTTTCATCTTGGAAAAAAGCAAATGGCGATTATGTAGAGATGGATGAAATTATTGCCGAATTAGAATCGGATAAAGCCACCTTTGAACTCACTGCCGAAAAAGCAGGTATCTTAAAAATTAGTGCTAAAGAAGGCGATACCCTAGAAATTGGTGCTACGGTATGTAGTATCGAAGAGGGTTCCGCCCCAGCAGCACCAGCAGCTCCTGTTGCCGAAAAGACTAGCCCAGCAGCTATCGAAGTAAAAGCGGCCACTTATGCTGCAGGTGCTCCATCGCCGGCGGCTGCTAAAATTTTAGCTGAAAAAGGCTTAGACATCAGTGCGGGTACCGGGGTAGGTGGCCGAATTACGAAGGAGGACGCCCTTAAAGCACAACCAACTGCTGCACCAAAAGTAGCCGCTCCTGTAAAAGCCGCGGTACCTGCCGGTTCAAGAGGCGAACGCAGAGAAAAAATGTCTTCGTTGCGTAAAACCGTAGCCAAACGTTTGGTAGCGGTTAAAAACGAAACGGCTATGCTTACCACCTTTAATGAGGTTGATATGCAACCAATAATGGATATCAGAGCTAAATACAAAGATAAATTCAAAGAAAAACATGGTGTTGGCCTAGGCTTTATGTCTTTCTTTACCAAAGCAGTATGCGAAGCTTTAAAAGAATTTCCGGCTGTAAATGCCCGTATTGAGGGTGAAGAAATGGTGTTTAACGAGTTCGCCGATATTTCTATTGCCGTTTCAGCACCAAAAGGTTTGGTGGTGCCAGTCATTCGAAATGCCGATACCTTGAGCCTAGCGCAAATTGAGCAAGCGGTAATGGAGTTGGCCATTAAAGCCCGTGAAAATAAACTGGCTATTGATGAAATGACCGGTGGAACATTTACCATTACCAATGGTGGTGTATTTGGTTCTATGATGTCAACACCCATTATCAATGCGCCCCAATCGGCTATTTTAGGTATGCACAACATTGTAGAACGCCCCGTGGCTATTGGTGGTCAGGTAGTTATTCGCCCAATCATGTACGTTGCCTTATCGTACGATCACCGCATTATCGATGGACGTGAGTCGGTTGGATTTTTAGTGCGTGTAAAGCAATTGATAGAAGATCCGGCCAGAATGTTACTAGAAATCTAATTTATCATGAAAAACTTAATTCTGCTTGTAGTAAGCTTGCTTGCCACAACTGCTTTTGCACAAAACCCTGCCGCAACAAAAGCAGATAGCACCTTAAATTTGCCTAAAAGCATTTTTAAGAATATTAGCCCTAGAACTTATTCTAATAAAGGAAAATTCTATCTTCATTGGGGCTATAATTTCTCTAGCTATGCCAAAAGTGATTTAAGGTTGTATGGTAAAGGCTACGATTTTACCTTGAAAAATGTGCTAGCACACGATCGACCTACGCCTTTGAGTGCTACTTATATCGATTTATCTCGATTATCAATACCTCAATTTAATGCCCATTTTGGATATTATTTAAATGACAATTATAGTATATCTATTGGCTGGGATCACATGAAATATGTGCTTGATGTGCCACAAACCGTAAAAATCAGCGGTACAATTGACGCAACAATTTCTGAGCCTGCTATTTCTACAGGAAGCAAAGCAGGTGTTTATACCAACCAAGATATCACGCTTACTCCCGATTTTTTAACCTTTGAACATACCGACGGATTTAATTATGCAAGTGTAGAAGTAGAACGTTACGACGATGCTTGGCGGGCTAAAAAAGGCAAAATGTATTTAGCTTTGGAAACTGGCTTGGGTGCAGGCCTAATCATACCACGTACCGATGTACGTTTGTTCGGAGTTGGTCAAAATAATTTTTGGAATGTAGCCGGATGGGGTATTTCAGCTAAAGCAGGGGCTAAGCTGTTTTTTAATAAACATCTATTTTTCCAAGGCAGTTTAAAAACCGGTTGGACTAATTTGTCGAACATTCGTACTACTGGAAGAAATAACATTGATAAAGCACAACAGAAAATAAGTTATCTCGAAAATTATTGGGTGCTCGGATATATCTTCTAATAAAAAAGGCGCCTTATGGCGCCTTTTTTGTGAATGTATTTTTTGTTGGAATAGCTTAATTTATCTTTTTCGAGAACACATAAAAATGAAAATCATCTACCTTAAATGTGGACGCATCTAAGCCCTTAATTTTCAGTGTTTTTGTTTTGGTGTTGGGGTAAATGCGCATACTTTTTTCTGCAGAAATTTGTACATCAATTGGCATCGCAAAGTTTGCAATATCGGCTACCCAACGGTAGCTAAGTGTATCAACGCTGATGCTATACTCTAAAACTGGTATGGCCGTATGGCGCAAATACTGATCGAAAACGGGGCCAAGTTTTAGGTTGCTTTGTTTGCTGATATACGCTTCAATTTCTTTAGTGGTACAGGTTTTTAAGCCATAAGTAGCATTAATGCCTCTCAAAATACCCAACCATTTATCATCGTTATTTATTACCGCACGTACGGTTTGTAATAAGTTGGCACCTTTCGGGTACATATCGCCAGAACCCTCTTGATTCACGTTATAAGGTCCAATAACCGGATGTTTATTGCCAATGTTTTTACGCAATCCGTGTATGTATTTGGCACCTGCTTCTTTTCCGGCCTGGCATTCTACAAATAAGCCTTCCGAGTATGTAGTGAAACCTTCATGAACCCACATGTCGGCAATATCTTTAGTGGTAACATTGTTGCCAAACCATTCGTGGCCCGATTCGTGAATGATGATATAATCCCAGGTTAAGCCCAAACCTGTACCGGATAAATCTCGACCTAAATAGCCTTTCAGGAATTTATTTCCGTAAGCTACGGCACTTTGGTGCTCCATACCTAAGTGTGGCGATTGCACCAGTTTATAGCCATCTTGATAAAAAGCGTAGGGGCCAAACCAATGCTCAAAGCATTGTAACATCGGTTTTACATCGGCAGCAAATTGTTTTTTGGCTTTCTCTTCATCAGCTTTTAATACATAAAAATCGAGGCTTAACGGACCTTTTTCGCCATTAAAAGTGTCGGCAAAATGGGCAAACTTGCCCACGTTAAACGTTACTGAATAATTATTAATAGGATTTTTAATCAACCAATTGTATTGCATATAGCCACCCGCTTGCGGAATAGTGCTTACTAAACGTCCGTTAGATACATCTTGCAAGGTATCGGGTACGCTCATGCTAATTAGCATGCTATCCACTTCATCGGCTTGGTGATCTTTGTTGGGCCACCAAGAGCTGGCGCCAAAGCCTTGGCAAGCTACAGCGACCCAAGGGTTACCCTCGGTATCTTTCTTAAAAATAAAGCCGCCATCCCAAGGTGGGTTTCGTGCAATAGTAGGGTTACCGTGGTAGAAAACGGTAAAACTTTCGCGATTCCCTTTTTTAATTTCTTGAGGAAAGGTTACAAAAACAGCATTAAACTCTCGTTCGAAAGCTATGTTAGCTCCTTTGTATACAATTTTATCAATAGTTAAATTTTGGAATAAATCTACCTGCAAACGCTTAAAATTCTGCGTAGCTGTAAACTGAATTTCATTAAAACCGCTTATGGCTTTATTATCGATGTCGAGTTTTATATCCAAATGATAATAACTGATATCGTAGCAACTTTTTAGCGGTCCATAATTACCCCTAAGCGAATCGGCACGGGTAATGGGACTTGATTTAAGCTGTGCAAAAACACTTAGCGTATTGCCAGCTAGTAAGCAAAGAATAAATAAGATACGTTTCATATTTTTAAATTTACCCTAAGATACTTTTTTAAAATAAATGCTTTGGATAAAAAAAGGGTTTTAGGGCCGATTAATTTCTCAAATTCGGCGTAATCCTTAACTTTGGATAGAATTAAAACAAGATGGTATGCAATTTGATGTAATCGTAGTAGGAGGAGGCCCGGGAGGATATGTTTCGGCCATTCGTTGTGCGCAATTGGGGTTAAAAACCGCCATTGTAGAAAAATACAGCACCTTCGGGGGTACCTGTTTAAATGTGGGGTGCATTCCCTCAAAAGCACTCTTAGATTCGTCGGAGCATTATTACAATGCATCGCATACCTTTGCAACGCATGGCATTAAGCTAAAAGATTTAAAAGTAGATATGCCCCAAATGATTGCCCGCAAAAATGAAGTAGTGGAGCAAACCACTGCAGGTATTACCTATTTATTTAAGAAAAATAAAGTAACTGCCTATCAAGGTTTGGGTTCGTTTATCGATAAAAATACCATCAGTATTAAAAAAGCCGATGGAACTACTGAACAAATTACAGCTAAAAATATAGTTATTGCTACGGGCTCTAAACCTACCACATTGCCTTTTATTCAAGTGGATAAAAAGCGTATTATGACATCTACCGAAGCCCTAAATTTAACCGAAGTGCCTAAGCATTTGATTTTAATTGGTGGCGGTGTTATTGGGTTAGAACTTGGTTCGGTTTACGCCCGTTTGGGTGCTAAAGTAACCGTAATAGAGTTTTCGGATGCGATTATTGGCACCATGGATAAAACCTTAGGTGCCGAATTGCTAAAATCCTTAAAGAAAATAGGCATGGAATTCTTGTTGAGCCATAAAGTAACAGGTGCCAAAGTTTCGGGTAATAAAGTAACGGTAACAGCCGATGATGCTTCGGGTAAATCGATTAGTTTAGATGGCGATTATTGCTTAGTGGCCGTTGGCCGTACAGCCTATACTGAAGGTTTAGGATTAGATAAACTAGGCATTACGGTTGACGAACGAGGTAAGAAAATTCCAGTTAACGATCAGTTAGAAACCAGCGTTCCGGGTATTTATGCCATTGGCGATGTGGTGCGTGGTGCCATGTTGGCGCATAAGGCAGAAGATGAAGGCACGTACGTGGCCGAGCGAATTGCCGGGCAAAAACCGCATATCAACTACAACTTAATTCCGGGTGTGGTGTATACCTGGCCCGAAGTAGCAAGCGTAGGTTATACCGAAGAGCAGCTTAAAGAAAAAGGGATCAACTACAAAAGCGGATCGTTTCCGTTTAAAGCCAGCGGCAGAGCCCGTGCCAGCATGGACACCGATGGCTTGGTAAAGGTATTGGCCGATGCTACCAGTGATGAAATTTTAGGCGTGCACATGATTGGCCCTAGAGTGGCAGATGTAATCGCCGAAGCGGTAGTTGCTATGGAGTTTCGTGCCTCTGCGGAAGATATTGCCCGCATTTCCCACGCTCATCCAACTTATACCGAGGCTTTTAAAGAAGCAGCCATGGCTGCCACCGAAAATAGAGCCATTCATATTTAATGAACTTTTTACAAGCTATCGGAATAGTAATGGCAACTCTTCTTGGTATGGAGAGTATATCTTGGGCTATGCATAAATTTTTATTCCACGGCCCTTTGTGGTTTATCCATAAAAGTCACCACCAAGAACGTAGCGGTTTTTTTGAATGGAATGATGTATTCAGTTTGTTATTTGGCGCTACTGCTCTGCTACTTTTGTTTACCGATAGAAAACAAATGGGCATGCTTTTTTGGATGGGAGCCGGTATTTCTTTATACGGAATCATCTATTTTGTGTTCCACGATTGGTTTATTCATAACCGATTTAAAAGTTTTAAAACCTCCAATCGTTATCTGTTGGGTATTCGCCGAGCGCATAAAATACATCACAAATCCACCCAGAAAAATCCTTCGGAAGAATTTGGCTTGTTAATGGCCTCCAAAAAATACTTCAAAAAATCATAGCTTTACCTGGTGCATATTCAAGAAAACTATTCCTTAAAATCGCATAATACTTTTGGTGTTGCTGCCCAAGCACGTTGGTTTGTAGCCATTGAGCAGGAATCCGATTTGGTTGACTTATTTGCTCAAGATTGGGTAAAACCTCTTCCTAAATTGGTACTGGGAGGCGGTAGTAACATGCTTTTTACCCAAAATTTTGATGGTTTGGTGATTTGGATAGCCAATAAAGGAATTAGTGAACGTGTAGAAGGTAATTCGGTAGTACTGAAAGCCGCCGCCGGCGAAGTATGGAACGACCTGGTGCAGTATGCGGTAAACAAAGGCTTTGCCGGCATGGAAAATTTAAGTTTAATTCCAGGTACGGTAGGTGCATCGCCGGTGCAAAATATTGGTGCCTACGGCGTAGAGCTAGACACTATTTTTGAGTCGTGCCGAGTTTTTGAATTGGCTACCGGCAGCTTTAAAACTTTTACTACATCCGATTGTGGCTTTTCGTACCGTGAAAGCATTTTTAAACAAGCACGTAAAGACCAATATATAGTTACCGAAGTTTCTTTCCGCTTGAGTTTGGTGCCCACCATTCGCACCAGTTATGGGGCCATACAAGAAGAATTGAAGCACAGAGGCATAAATAAACCTACCATTAAAGATGTTTCGGAAGTGGTTTCGGCTATTCGGGTAAGTAAATTACCAGACCCGAGTACCATTGGAAATGCCGGTAGTTTCTTTAAAAACCCGATTATTTCGGCTGCTCAATTCGAAAAAGTACAGGCTTGTTTTCCTGAAGTGGTGCATTATCCTGCCGCCAATGGGCAAGTAAAACTGGCTGCTGGCTGGCTTATTGAACAATGCGGATGGAAAGGCAAAGTGGTAGGCCATACCGGTACGTGGAAAAACCAAGCCTTGGTATTGGTAAACCATGGCGGTGCCAGCGGTTCGGAAGTGTTTGCTTTTTCTGAACAAATTATAGCCAGTGTAAACGAACGTTTTGGACTTCGCTTAGAACGAGAAGTAAACGTTATTTAGCTTTCTGCAGGTGTTTATCCACCAAGGTGCTTACAACTTGCCCAGAAATAATAGATGGCGGTACACCTGGCCCCGGCACGGTTAACTGCCCCGTGAAAAATAAATTCTTTATTTTCTTAGAACGCATGCTCGGTTTAAAGAAAGCCGTTTGTGCCAAGGTATTGGCTAAGCCGTAGGCATTGCCCTTAAACGAATGGTAATCGTTTTCAAAATCATTCATGGCATAGCTGCGTTTTACACAAATATGGTCTTTAATGGTTTGGCCAGTAACTTGTTCAAAGCGGGCTACCATTACATCGAAATACTTTTCTCTCAGTTCTTCGCTATCGCTTAGTCCGGGGGCCAATGGCATTAAGAAAAATAAATTTTCCATACCTTCTGGGGCAACCGTAGCATCGGTTTTAGACGGACAGGAAGCATAAAATAAGGGTTTGCTAGGCCATTTCGGGTCGCTATAAATTTCTTTGGCATGCAACTCAAAATCTTCGTCGAAAAACAAATTATGATGCTCTACATCCTTAATTTTTTTAGTAAGTCCTACATAAAATAATAGGCTTGAAGGCGACATGGTTCTATTTTCCCAATAATTTTCGGAATAATTCCTTAATTTTTTATCGGTTAGCAGTTGATCTACGTGCTGGTAATCGGCGGCAGCTACAACGGCATCGGCTTCAAAAAAACCCTGATTGGTTTCTACACCAAGGGCTTGCTTATTTTCGGTTTTTATATGTTTTACTTCTGTATTTAGATGAATTTTTACACCAGCCTCTTCGGCTACCTGCACCATGGCTTTAATAATTTCGTTCATACCATTTTGCGGGTACCAAGTGCCCATTACCAAATCGGCATAATTCATCATGCTGTACATGGCCGGTGTATTTTGCGGAGTGGCGCCTAAAAAGAGTACCGGGAACTCCAACACTTTTCTAATTTTTGGGTGCTTAAAATGTTTGCGTACATGGCTGCTCATGCTACTAAACATTTGCAAACCAATACTCTCTCGTATCAATCGCCAATCTATAAATTCGGTAATAGATAAAGAGGGACGAAAAACATATTCGCCCATACCCACTTGGTATTTATAGGCGGCTTGTGTTAAAAAACTGCGTAAATGTGCTGTACTTCCGGGCTCTAAGGCTTCAAAACTAGCTTCTAGCGCTTCCATATTGGCCGGGATATCTAAAATATCGTTTTTGCCAAAATATACCCGATAGCCTGGATCTAGGCGTTTGAGTTCATAAAAATCACTTACTTTTTTACCAAAAAGCGCAAAATAATTCTCAAATACATCGGGCATCCAATACCAACTTGGTCCCATATCAAAGGTGAAACCATCTTTCTTCCAAACACGTGCACGGCCACCGGCTTGGTCATTTTTTTCGTAAATGCTTACCTCATAGCCTTTTTGAGCTAAGAGTGCAGCGCTAGCTAAACCAGAAAATCCGGAACCAATAATGGCAATTCTTGTGTTTTTCATGAATGGTAAAGGTAAGTTGATTTGCGGGAATGCCCTAAAAATTAGTTACGTTTTTTAGTAGATTTGAACATTAAGATGATGAATTTTTACAACGAGACCTCCTTAGCTTGCAGCAAGCTTATAACGAATGCCTATAGTACCTCTTTTAGTATGGGTATTAAAGCTTTTGATAAAGCTTTGCATGAGCCTATTTATGCCATTTATGGTTTTGTACGTTATGCGGATGAAATTGTAGATACCTTTCATGACTACGATAAGCAAGCACTCATTACACGATTTAAGGCCGATACTTTTCAAGCCATTGAAGAGGGGATTAGCTTAAACCCAGTGCTGCAGAGCTTTCAATGGGTGGTAAATAACTACCAAATAGAACCCGAGTTTATTACCGCCTTTTTCGATTCTATGGAAATGGATTTGTACAAAACGAAATTTACTCAGCAAGAATACGAAACCTATATTTATGGTTCGGCCGAGGTAATTGGCTTGATGTGTTTGCGTGTATTTTGTGCTGACAATCGTGCAGATTTTGATGTATTGGCTCCTTTTGCCAAACGTCTAGGCTCGGCTTTCCAAAAAATTAATTTCTTACGAGATATTGCATCCGATTTCGAAGAACGTGGTCGGGTGTATTTCCCGGATGTGCGTTTCGAAGCTTTTTCGGAGGTAGAGAAACAAGCCATTGAGCAAGACATTGCTCGAGAATTTGCAGATGGTTTGGAAGGGATTAAAAATCTACCCGAGGGTTGTAAAAAAGGAGTGTATTTGGCTTATGTGTATTACACCCAACTCTTCGAAAAAATTAAACAAACACCAGCCTCCGTATTGCGTACTACCCGCATTCGGGTAAGCGATGCGAAAAAGATATGGTTAATGGCGCAATCGCTAGTAAAAGTGAAATTTAACACGCTTTAATGAAGAAATTGAGCATTATACTTGCCTTTTTGTTTTGTTTTTTTGGCCAGGTACATGCCCAAGCGCTTACCAGCATAGAGTATGCTGGCTTACGTAAATCCATAGTACAAGCGGTTGATAGCGAAAGGTTAACAGATTCTTTATTGCAAAAACTAAGTCCTTTTTCGGATAATAATCCATTATTAATGGCTTATGTAGCCACCTTGCAGGCATTAAAGTCCAAGCATCATTGGAATCCCTATTTAAAACTAAAATACCTCCAACTGGCCACTAAAAAAATGAATAAGGCCGTAGCAGCTGCTCCAATGAATCTTGAAATTCGGTTCATGCGATTTTCTATTCAACACTATACACCATCATTTTTAGGCTATAGTAAGCAGTTAGCCGAAGATAGGCAGGTGCTGGTAAAACTTTATGAGACGCAGAATTTCGGTACTGCCGATGCGCTATTTGTAAAAAGTATTGCCCAGTTTATGTTAGAGACTAAGCGCTGTACCGAGGCTGAAAAACAGATTTTTAAGAAATTCGCTTAAGTTGTAGCTATGCAAGGCACCTATTTACTTCTCAATTTTCTTACCATTTTATTCCCCATTGCCCTATCGTTTGATAAGAAGGTTCGGTTTGTGCAATATTGGCGTTTTTTATTTCCAGCAATTGCCTTAAGCGGCGTAGTTTTTTTGCTTTGGGATGTAGTTTTTACCAAATACGGTGTTTGGTCGTTCAATCCAACCTATGTATTGGGTATTAATTTTCAGGGGTTACCCTTAGAAGAGATTTTATTCTTTTTAACGGTTCCCTTTGCCTGTATATTTATTTACGAGTGTTTAAACTACTACGTTAAAACCGATTTTATGGCTCCATTTGCCAAAGCTATCACCTTTATGCTTTTCTGTTTAAGCATTTTGATGCATGTATTTTATGGCCATGCCTTATATACGGTCGTAACCTTTAGCTTGTGTTTTTTGTTGAGTTTAGGCTTGTTGTGGCTGCAACCCAAATGGCTCGGTCGGTTTTACTTGGCTTATTTTATATCCTTAGTACCGTTTTATTTGGTAAATGGCTTGCTTACCAGTTTGCCTGTGGTGCTTTACAACGATGCCGAAAATTGTGGCTTTCGGGTGGGTACCATACCTTTCGAAGATCATTTTTATTCTTTAGCGCTCTTGCTGTTAACCACTATTTTTTACGAAATTTTTAAAAAACGTGCTGCATGAGTGTGCTCCCAAATTATACCAAAAGCCAGTTAGCGCTACGAAATGGCCAAGATAAGCCTGAAATTTGGGTAGCGTTTGAGGGGCGCATTTACGATGTAAGTGCCAGTAAGCTTTGGCGCAAGGGCAAACATTACGAGCATTGGGCCGGACAAGATTTAACCGATGAGTTAAAAGATGCTCCGCACAGTCAGCAGGTATTCGAGAAATATAGTGTAATAGGCTTGCTTAAATAGTAAAGCTGGTTAGACTTACAAATTCTTTTACTCGGGCCGCAATTTCGGCTTCGTTTAAGTTTTTGATGCGCTCTGTTCCAAATTTTTCTACACAAAAAGAGGCCAAGGCCGAACCATAAATGATGGCATTTTTCATGTTGTTGAAATTGATGGTGTCTACTTGGGCTAAATAGCCAATAAAGCCACCGGCAAAGGTGTCGCCGGCACCGGTAGGATCGAACACTTCGGCTAGCGGAAGGGCAGGAGCCGAGAATATTTGCTTTTCGTGGAATAGCAAAGCGCCATGCTCTCCTTTTTTAATAATGAGATACGTTGGGCCCATTTGTAAAATCTTTTCAGCTGCTTTCACTAAAGAATATTCGCCAGAAAGCTGACGGGCTTCGGCATCGTTAATGGTCAAAACGTCTACTAGTTTTAAGGTAGCCAATAGCTCATCTAAGGCAATGTCCATCCAAAAGTTCATGGTGTCGAGCACAATTAATATTGGGCGATTTTTTAGGCGTTTTATGGTGGTTTGTTGTACTTGCGGACTTAGGTTGCCTAGTAATAAGAATTCGCAATCTTGGTAGCTCTCGGGTAAAATAGGGTCGAAATCGGCTAGCACGTTTAAATCCGTAACTAGGGTATCGCGACTATTCATGTCGTTGTGGTATTTGCCCGACCAAAAAAACGATTTTTCGCCGGCTTTTACCTGCAAACCCTCGGTGCTAATGCCATGGTCTTCGAAAGATTGGATATCTTCTTTGGGAAAATCATCACCAACCACGCCCACCATTTTTACATTTTTGTAAAAGTAAGAGGCGGCTAAACAGGCGTAGGTGGCTGCTCCGCCTACAATTTTGTCTGTTTTTCCGAAGGGAGTTTCAATGGCATCAAAGGCAACGGTGCCGGTAACTACAAGACTCATATTTTTTTGAATTTTTTTACATGCAAATATTGTTTAAATAATTTAAAATCCCGAATATTGCAATCCCGTTTGGGGAGAAGGTGTTCGCATCTTTATTAACCGGAAATTCCTGAGTAGCTCAGCCGGTTAGAGCATCTGACTGTTAATCAGAGGGTCGCTGGTTCGAGCCCAGCCTCAGGAGC
>Ga0209550_10000334_pt1 | contig 42525 bp, 36 predicted proteins | sample LauGreSuBDMM15SN_2_FD_187567 | JGI IMG/M metagenome (GOLD analysis project Ga0209550, IMG submission 187567) | Freshwater lake microbial communities from Lake Michigan, USA - Su13.BD.MM15.SN (SPAdes) (version 5) | ecosystem: Environmental > Aquatic > Freshwater > Lake | place: Lake Michigan...
GCCCTTTCTATTAATTTCTGTTTTACTTTTTTAGCAGCCATTTTTATAGCCATTTTAGAGCCCGCGGCGACTAATCCAGCGGCTCCGCCAGTAGACGCAATTGCTGCAACTTTCGCGGCTACTCTTACTATTTTTATAATTTTCTTAAATCTTAGATCTCTTTTATCTAAATGGTTATTATGTTCAATGGTAGTATTTATGTTATTGCATGTTACAGCGGATAACGATAAAAACAACCCATAAACAAAATATGAAAATCTCATTACGATATTATTATACACAATCCTTATATATTTTGTACGTCTTGAACATTAGGTGTGTAATTATGCCAAAAAATTGAAAGACTTTTCTGGGAACTGAAGACTGATAAACATATACACACAATCATGTCATTGCCAAGCACAGAGTTCGGCGCAGTCAAGCGCGCCAAAAAAGATATTCAGAAATATCTTCTGAACGTCAACCCTAAGAAATCCGCCGCTTTGCGGGAAGCTGCGTTGTGTTCTATTGCCAACGCAGATTCCCGCGCTGGAAGAAGCAGACAAGATTGGCGCAATGAGGTTTTAATTGCGTCAAACCAACAATTCAGCGGAGAATTCCATAAAGAATCTGGTTGGATCTTCTTCAACTGGTATGTTCTCACACGGTCAGAACAGTGGGGAATTGATACTATGCCAGCGTGGGCGCGCAATGGAAAAACTGAGCCAATCGCGGGGACGTTAATCGAAGGTAAGAGCTACACTATGGCTCTGAAAAGCCAACCCAGGTAATCCAATAAAAAAAGAAAAGGGCTGCATCATTGCAGCCTTTTTCACTCAACATTCAAAGTCTATTATATCCTTTTACAGTCGACTTTAAAGTCTTGTCAGTCGGTTTGATACAAGTCTCAAACCTTTGTCCAAGGATGCTTCGGTATATTCTCCAAATGTTCCCCCCATTCCTTATAATGCGGATGCTTCTTCACAAAATGATCCTTATTAAACCCGACGCCGCACGATGATCCCATGATTCCCTCGAATGTCATATCACGTGCCATCTTGGAATCTACGACCTTTCCATCCGTAGCGCCAAACAATTCGCTCGTGTTTTTATGTTTGTTATCGATCACGTAGTAATCATGTCTACATATAGAAACTTCATTTTTTTCGTCTTTTTTTAAATACATATCGAAATGGTCAGCCAGAATCACCTTGGCTATCTCTGAGTTAATTTTACCATAATATTGCTTGTTCAATAAATATTCCAAACGCACACTACGAGATCCGCTCGAGGTCGCTATATCCAATAAATCCTTGTCCGTCGTTTCTTTTTCACGTAATTCAGCGTCGATTGCTGCATTCATTCCATAATAAATCCCATCCTTAGTTCTACGTATACTATGAACCTTCAATCCGATTTCGAAAAGCATGATCTCATTGGTTTTTATGCTTCCAAGCTGCCAAGAGCATGCGTAATCGCCCGCGTTACGTTTTAATATGATTCGGGTATAATCATCCAAGGTATTTCCATATTGCATAGCTTGGCGAATGCGGCAAAAAAACGGGACTCCAAATTTGGGCTTATAGTTAATCGCCCCAATCGTTGTCTCGCAACCTACTATTCCCGATGAACAAATAAACCAATCAGATACGCTCGCTATTAAACCGGGAGACGTCTGCATAACAAAAGAGTGACCTTTGTTCGGATATACGCGCAAAACAATATTTGATAATTGACCGGATAACATATCACAGTGACTATTGTGTGCCATTACGATTTTCCCATCCTCTGTTGCCGATCCTGTGGCGATGAATGCGCTACATCGTTCACGCTTAGGTCCGTCCTTGAAATAAGAATATAAACTCATGAATGCATTCCACGCGACCAACACGTTCAATGAGATAATTGTTCCCGTTACCAAAGCCCCATCCGAAATTCCGCATAACTCTTGGAAAAACTCGGGAAAATGACGCCTTATTTGGGGTTTTATTAAACGGTTGCTCGTCTTTATATAGTTTTCGAAACTCACCGGGGCGAACGTTTTTTTCACTAGAAACGGTAGAACCGTTTTCAAACGCGCGAGCTCTTTGTTCAAAATAACCCCATGTGCAAAACCACGTTCATAAGGTTCACCACGAATTTCAGCGATTATCCATCCTCCCCGTCTGCTAATAATTTTACCTTTTATTGCGTCACGATTTCTGTGTTTTATTGTTCGGTGTTTGCTTATTGCGCCTCGTCGAACCGTTTTCATTAAAATATATTATATCCGATTATTGGTATAATATATGTCTGTATATTTATCCGATCAATTTATTAATTTGTTATGAATAAAAGAGAAACGAGAACAAACATGAGAACAAACGGAAGGAGAACCAAGAACCAAGCGATACCAGGTGCTCCCGCGCGGCATATCAAATTCAATATCCAAGTCCAGAACAAAATATAAATTGCCTTTATTACAAAAATAATAGCAGTGCTCGAAACGGAACAAGTTTGAGATCCCACGCAATATCTATCTACGTTTCCAATATTTTGATACAACATTACCACTAACGCGATTGCGGAAATGACTAAATAAACATAAGAGGGGGTACATAAATTACGTAAACCGGCGACAGCCATTTATGTAATATCTTTAGAAAATTATTATACTTTCGCTTGCGACGGAGGACCCATGTCAGGAAGAAGGCTAGGTCCATCTAAATTCCCCTTTCCCGTAAGTTGACGTTCAGCATACGGCATCCCCCCTGCGGTTGAACCAAACGAACTAACTTGATTCATGCTAGTCCGAGGTCCCAAAAAAAAATCCGGAATCGCGCCAAGAGATGAAAATCCGAGCCCGCCTCTTATCTTTTGTCCGCGCGTTTTTCTCAAATTCTTTTTATTACGTTTGCTAAGAAATCGATTCTTGCCTTTCGATTTTTTTCCGCCACGTTGCTGGGGAATGAGACGAGAGTCAATTATATTTGCCGGTGCAAGCGGATCTACACCAACACCCCCGGTGCTTGTGTTAAAGGCGATTGGTTTACCTATGTTATCAATTGGCGCCCCATTATTATTAATAAGTTGAGAATTGGACGGCGCATAAAACGCATTTCCTCCTTGCATCCTTTTGTTTTTACGAAAATTTTTTCGACTCTTTTGCGATTTCATTATTATATATTACCCTGATATTTTTACTATTCAATGTCCACATGAGTCAACATATGTCTTCTACAGCATACATTTGTTAGACCAATTTTGTCTAAAACATATCCCTCTGGAGTCTTATCCATGTGTTCTTTAGTCAGATAAACCACCTTGTCGATCTGTAGACCCTTTTGTATTTTAATACGACGAACTTCGTCTTGAAAATAGCGAAACTTATCAGCTAAAACGCAACCACACGTAAAACACTTAACAGGAATTATCATTGTTTTTATTATAATTACGTGACATGTTTATATTCAATTTTGTTCTCAAAAGAAAATGTTCAAATAATACATATAGAATGGAAGTTTATAAATACGTATTGTTATTTTTCGCCGGTTACATAGCGACATGTACGTTGTTTTCTAAAATCGGATTACCTTTACCAATTTGTTTAAATTCCATATTTGGTTCTCGGATAGCTTTTTTTATGAAATACGTGATATTTCTCGGGTTTGTTTGGTGGGCAGGGCGTGAGATATACGAGAGATTTTTTTCGAAAAAAGAAGGCTACAAAACCAAAGCTAGTATGGTTGCAGATGCGCAGAATAAAGCTGAATACGGTGATCAATCTGACAGAAACACAATCTATGACAAGGTTTTGGAGAACGCTGTAGATATTCCAGAAAATCCTTACCAAGACATTCTAGAAAAAGCAAAAACTATACCAGAAAAAGGGATACCAAAAGGATATTATGGTGTAAAAATAAATTCTATGAAAGATAAAAGTGTTGTAAAAGAAGAAAAAATGTTACCAGTTGAGGTTATGCCAAATATGTGTAAATATAATGAATCAAATAAATCCATAGAACCAAAAAAGGCAACCGATACTGTAAGATGCCCAGATGAATATTATACATTTTTCAATAATACATTCAAGAACGTCACCGATGATTATTACGGGATTACCATAAATTCAAAAAATCCAGAAGGAAAGATAATTTCTGAAAAGAAAATGATTTCAAATGATTACATGCCTGATGGATGTAAGTCTGCTGATACGATTGAGAGGGGAATAGTTCCCATATCTCCAACTGGAAATTTTCAAAAAGACCAAGAAAAATGCCGAGATAAATTTGTTACATATGGTTCTGGAAACCAACTGAAATATGATGCAGATAATCTCAGTAGGTACGCGACAAATATAGAAAAAACTGGTTCTGAAAAAGAGGATTTACTGAAAAAATTCGACGTTAATGTAAATTTAGTAAATCCTCCGCCCATATATTATGAACCAGGGAGTTACACATTTGGTGCAACTGGATATATTCCCGATTATGAAAGAAGTACATATTTAAGCAAAACTACTAACTTATCCCAGGTTGACGATATCACAGTTGGTCAACCTTATTTAGAAGGCGGATTTTGCACGCAATATGCGAATAGTCCGCAAAACATTGAACAAAAATGCCAGACTTTAGACAATCAGACATGCGCTACGACGAGTTGTTGTGTTTTGCTAGGTGGTCAAAAATGCGTATCCGGGGATACACAGGGACCCAAAGTCAAAAATAATTATTCAGACACGCAGATTGCTAACAGAGATTACTATTACTACCAAGGAAAGTGCTTTGGTAACTGCGATGCGAATAATTCTACACGTACGAAACCTTCTAGTACAAATTCTCCCATGCCAGAATGGGGAAATAAAACTGAAACTGCATATGGTGTTTCTAAAGGAGAACCTATAACGCCCCCTCATTCTGGAAAGTCTAAAATGTCATCAAAGTCTAAAATGTCATCAAAGTCTAAAATGTCATCAAAGTCTAAAATGTCATCAAAGTCTAATGCCGACTCAAAATCTAACGTCGATTAAAATTGATTGTTTTTGTTTATTTTGTCAATAAACAACAACTAATAAAATGATCAAACATACTATTTCGTTTTCGCAACTAGAAGGGTCATCCGTCGACTATTTTATAGGAAAATCCGCAAAAGACAATTTTGATATTATAGATAATGCCGAAAGTCATCACATTTGGTTTCATATTGAAGGCGAACCTTCTGGTCACGTTATTGCGTCTATTCCGAAAGGAATAGATAGGAAGAATGTCAAATATATTATCAAACAAGGCGCGGTCTTATGTAAACAGTATTCAAAGTTCAAATCTGAAAAAAAAGTAGGAATCGTTTACACCACCGTAGACAAACTTCAAAAGGCGGACCGCATCGGAAGTGTCGTGGCTGAAGGAACAAAAACAGTTGTCATTTAAATTTCATAAGGAGATGGATCCGGATAAAATGTCTCCATTACTTTTTTCATTTCTTCTGAATATTCAGACGCGTTGTTGATGCAAAACAATTTAGTAGGTTTATCGCTAATTATTTCCGATAATCTATTGACGTCTCTGTTATCAAGCATTTCATAATACCCATACAAATCCGAAGTTGTCGAAATAATTTTGTAAATTCCCTTAGATGCTCCAAGTATACATTGCATTTTCGGAAGACATACCGATCCACATAAATTAGTTTTATCATTTGCTCTTGTTTTTTGATTCATAGTGATTTCATACGCTTCGGGATACTTTTTTTCTATTTCGTACATTAACGATTTCTTACAAAAGTGTGCAACGTGTGCCGGTATTATTAATTCCGCCTTTGGGTATGTTTCTTTTATCAGCCAATATCCATTCTTCACCGTGCATATCCATTGTGGATCATTAGATTTAATCTCCGCAGGTGTGTAAAATTTATCATCTGGGTGATGCCAGTAACATTTATTATAAATTTCATCTTTAGAAACATAATTTCCAAAAAAACAATCATCATTTGAATAAAGGAAATTTTCGGAAAGACCTTGGATGTGATGAATGCAAGCTTCTATTGGCATGCTATTAAATAAAGGCAAATATTTGGGATCTATTATTTCCGAATGTTTAACTATCTTAATCTTTGGGTTATTTAAATTCAAAAAACCCGGCGCCTGTATATCGTCCACCACAATATATATATTATTAATCCAACTGGCGTATTTATGCACCGATCTAAGGGAATATTTCAATTCGTCCATATTATAATATCTGGGACTAGCGTCCTGAAACAATTTAGCCGGATCTTCACCTAAATTCTCACTTTTTTTCTTTATCCATTTAGGGTCATTTCCATCTACCCACGTATAAACCAAGTCTATTGTGACAGAATCAATATATTCTTCGACAAAGTTCTCAATTATTGACTCTTTCACGTGGAATATAAATACGATTATGAGTAAAATTATTATCAATAATATAAACCCCCAATATAACTTGCGACCTGCATTTTTCATAATAATATGTATTTATCTGACATATAAACATATTATTATTCCGTCTTGATTTACCCCGATGAACATTTAAAATGGGACAAACCGCCTTTGGCGGTTTGCCTTTTAATTGATTTATCGGTAACGTTGCCCTTGAACATCTAGCGGGACGCCCTTTGGGCGTCCCATTATAAATCTTCAAGGGTGTATAATTATAGGCGGCGGTTGTTTTCTGGTTATATTTTTTTATGTATTTATAAAATATATGCCTTCTTACATATATTTTACGAATCCGAATCGCATAACCAACTCTTCAAAATTACCTTCTGTGCCACGTTTTTATATGAAGTCCTTTTTTTCTGACAATTCCAATGTCTGCTACAAACCAGGAAGTTTGTCTACTGGCACTGCCGGAACCGTCAGAAACGCAAGCGTTAAATCCAAACGCATTTAAGGTTCGGTTATATATTCCATGGGTCTTGATCTATCTACCCAAATGTGCATTTCGCCTATTTTCGTTTTACCTTGGAATATCCGATTGTTTTCCGAGGTAAAATAAGGATCTTCTTTTATTAATTTTTTTAAAGCCAAATGAGCATCTTCTACGTTTTCGATGGCGTCGCCAAATTCTCTGTAATTAGATCTTTCAACTTCTCTCGTTCCAAATCCATATTCAGGTTCTCCTCGGCTAACTAAATAACTGTCTGAATATACGACATTGTTCAATATTTCCCGAATCCTTTCCGAATTTTTACCTCTATATTTATCCGAAGATGTATTTCGAAATTCATTCAAAAGCCTCAAATCGTGAGATTTGTTTCGTTTAATTGAACTAATGTAATGAGATATTCCTTCAGGGGTTTCTTCTTCCATAAAACCGTAACCGAAATCTTCACCGCATTTGCTTATTTTTTCGCTCTTCCTAAAGCGATGATAAGTATCACAAGCCTTTCTCTCGCATAGCTTTTGATAAAATTTTCCCGAATTCATTCCGCCGTCTTTCATATAAGATCTACCGTAGTCGATTATTTTCGCAACACCGAATGTATTAAATTCAACGGTTGAACCATCCGGATAATTATAAATCATTCTAATGTATTTATCCATCGTATCGAAGGTTTCCCGGGAACTCGGGATGAAAACAACCACATTCCCTGGATGCAAATCATAATGAGTGAATGTGTCGCTCAATTCGGCAAGAGGGCAATATATTTGATATAAAAAACTCACTAAATGTACAGTCAAAAAGTCCTTATCGCGAACATTATTACGGAATAATTTTAACATAGATTTGGCATTTTTAACATGTTGAATCAAAACCGCACAATAAATAGAGTGTTCGCAAGAGTAGTCTATGTGACGGTTATCAAAAAAAGAATCATAATTCAATCTCGTAGATTCTACCAGCCCGTTTGTTATTTTATCTCTTGATGTAGCATTGCCATTTCCAAAGTCTTCGTGCAAACTATCATCATTGTAAATAAAGGATCCATATGTTTCTAAAAAACAAGGATAGGCTACAGTCATTTTATTTATGTATATCCCAACGAATGCTTCGTAAAATAAGTTATCAGATTCCGAACTTAACGACGATTTCAAAACTGTATAAACAGTATAATCTTCGCGTTTGTAGGGAATTTCCATAACAAATCCGTTCGCAGAAGGCTCACCTATCCTTTTTATTTTTCCATTATCAATATATTGGAAATCAAAATTATAGAATAATTGTTTCATAGCATCAATACCCTTTCCAAAAGCCACGCATTCTCCCGAGTCCGCACATACGGTGTTCAAATATTGCAATCTTCTAGGCGTTCCGGTTTTTTTGAAGAAATTTTGTATTTTTTCCGCCGCACGTTTACGTGTTTTTGATCCAGGTGCTCTCTTCAAAGGCTTTGCTCGTGTTGTTCTCCTAGACATTTGTTCCGGTTCTTCTTCTATTGCTCCAAGAGGCTCGTCGTCGAGAATACTTGAAAATGGTCCGCGCGCAAGAGACGGAGGAATATAATTGCTCGAAAATGGTCCGGAAGATTTTCGTTCATTTGAACTATCATGAGCTAAACCAGGGGCTTGATCTCGACCTCTAGACGCAGCTTGCGTTAAAATATGTTTTCTTTGACCAGAAAGTTGCAATATTAGATTATCTTTGGTTACTCCTTTACCGGTGGATTTTATGCCTTTTCCTTGCGCTATTTTTTTTATTTCATCGTGCGACAATGACGATAATGTGGCTAAATCCATATATATATTGTAATAAATTATTTATGAATATAACCCTTAGTGCTTTTCTTTCTTATGACGTTTGTAGTTTTTCCGTTGGAATGGATATCATTGTGACATTTCTCGCAAACTGTCATTAAATTAGCGGGATGGTTTTTGTGGAACGTTCCAATAAACCCATCTTGGTCCGAATTTTTCTGAGGATCCAAATGATGGATTTCTTCTCCGAGTTCAGTCTTACAAAGTTCACATATTCCACGGATCTTCTTTGCATTGTATTTCGCAGTCTGATGATCAAGCTCACTCTTTGCAAAATATTTCGCGCGAATCGAATACGCTTGCTCCAAGAATTCGTTTTCCAAATGCAGAGATTTACACACTTCTAATCCATACATTCTTGTTCCCGGTCCATCGCATAGTTTACGATCATAAATAAGAGCATCTAGTTCACGGTCGTATAAAACCGCCATATGTTTCAAAGATACTCGGTCGAGTGCTTTGATTTCGTCATATCCGATGATTTCGTGAAAATGAGTAGCAAAAACAAAACTCGCTCGCTTTGCATGTAGGTTTTGTAAACCGGCAACGAAAATACTCAGCGCGGACTCCATTTCGGTTCCCGAACATAGCTCATCTCCCAGAATCAGACTATTCTGGTCCGCCGTCTTCAAAATAATACGCAATTCCGACATTTCCACGGCGAACGTAGAGAGTCCCTTGAATAAATTATCATTCCCAAGAATACGCGAAAAAATTGCCGTATAAGGTTTATAAACAAACTTGGAACACGGGACGTATAAACCCGCCTGAGCCATAATAACGGCAATTCCAAGGGCGCGAATAAGACTCGTCTTTCCTACTGCGTTGGTGCCATACAGCAATATCCCGTCTTGGGTTAGTCCAAGGCTCACGTCATTCGGAACATATATTTCATTCTGTTGTATGTGTTCTATCAAACAATGCCTTAGATCGCGTGCGTCTACGAAAGATTGATCTCCGGCGGAATCGTTATTATTAATAATCTCCGGCTTACAATAATGATATGTCTTTGCAATATAAGCCTTGCTTTGTAAAACGTCCAATTTCGCGACAAATTCAGCTATATGTTCCAAAGTAGTGTACCACTCGTTTTCAAATTTTGTTAAAACCTGATGATAAGCCGCGATATTCCATCTATTCAAAGTCTCTTTTTGATAGATCATTTCCTTACAAATCTTGGACAAAATGGGCACTTCGATTTCATCGGCACTTCCGCTTGCGGTTGCAAACTTTATATCGCGGATCGAAATAGAAATATCCGACCCAGGGATTTCACACGTTACCAAAGATCCCATGTTTGCTAGTTCGGCTTTCAGTGTAGCCGCGCGCTTTTTGGTAATTTGCAGAGTTACTCCCGATTTTTCCGTTTCGTGAATTTTGACGTATTCCGTAGAATCCGATGGGTCTCGTTTTCGCATGATTCGATTAAAAAACGCATGAATGGCTTGGAAACGCTTTACGTTCTTATGGTAAGAATCCGCTGCTTCGTCGAGTTCTAAACAAACCCCTAGTTTTACTACTGATTCCTCCAAGTTTTGCCAAGACGAAACGAGCTTACATCGATCCATATGTAAATTATCATCCAAAAATCGAAGCACTTCCGAACACTTATTATTTTTCACACCCAGGTATTCCAATATTTCCGGCAATTCGGCAAAACAGATTGTCAATTGGCTAGCGTTTAAAACCGACTCGTATAAATGATAAATCGATGACGGATAGATCTTACGTAAAACAATCTGTCGACATATTTTCTCAATATCGCGAATCTGTCCTAGGACTTTTCTTACAGAACCCATCATCTCGTACGTGGGGGCATCTAGCATTCGAGCGGTCATGGTGTATTCAGTGGTCAACCAGTTTACATCGGTGGTGGGTGCGACCAATTGACTCTGGAATTTACGCTTCCCCATGGCTGTACAACACTTATTCAAAAACGTCGCCACAGAAGCCAAATTCCCCTTTTTCTTGCCATCTTGATTAGAATCATCCAAGATATTCAATTGTTTCAAAGTATGATTCGCAAGTAACATTTTCATGGAACTCTGGAACCCGGGAACTGCGATTTTCTTCACCAAATTCGGATTATGTTCTTGGACGAAATCCAGCAAATAACAAAACGCCTGAGTTGCGGTAGGATACATTGAAAACTCGCCGCATGCCTGAAGGGACTCTGATCCATAGAATGTATCCAAGATATGTTGAACGTATTTTTGTTGGGCGCATTTCGCGGCTTTTTCTGAGGTTCCCAAAGAAACGCGATGAATCACCGACGTCCGAATTCCCGAAAATTGTATTACCGAATTGACCGCGTTTTCAGGTAGCGAAGATACTATAATAACTTCACTCGGATTGTTCACAATAACCATACGTTCTAGATCATCAAACGTCGTCGGATTTAGTTCAAACGAATGTTGAAATTCTGACAAACTCGATTTCCCTGTAAATGTATTCGCCACAGCGATTCCACAAACGATCGAATCTCTAGTCTTAGACCCACCTGACGCGTTCCTCGAAGTGGGTTTAAATACGTCGATCCAAATGCACATTATATTATTCGTCATCTGTGGCAAATTATCGGCATCATACGAAACATAAGTCCCTGCGGAATGCACGGAATCCAAGACGCGCGTAATCGTTTTCCCCGTTTTATCTTGGACATAAACCACTGCCGTATACCCCTGCTCCGTGAGTTTCTGCAAGTATTTGTCCAAAGTATAATCACGAAATCCCGCCATCAAAACTTGGCGACCATCATAAACAATCTTCTTTTCGCTCACGTTCATGTTACATATTTGAGAGAACTCCAATATCTGGGAATCCTGGACGTCCCCCGTCCGGGGACATTTGAATCCGTACACCTCAAAAAAAGCCCCGACTTGCATCAATAAAATCGTCGCTTGACCGTATTTTTGTTGATATGTTCTAGTAATATTAATATAATCCCCATAAATAGAAGACGAAGGCTCCGCCATAATGTTTGATTATAAAGATAAATATAAATACACCGAAATTATATCTATATTGTTTCCCGAAATAGTTTATGGTAACGACGGTCGGATCAACTGTCACAGGGTTTACATCAAATACGGTATACTGAGTTTACTCATAAAATCGGAAATCCACACCATAAAATTCTAGGTCCATTTTTCAGAAATTCCGGAAAAGAAACCCACGGGAAAAAAAATCGGACATACAAAACCTTGTCCAAAATCTAAAAGCTGGTCCTAGAATTTCGAAAAAAACGAAAAATGGACTGTTGGAGCCATATGTAGTGAACCATTTTTCTCGGATGAAAAATGTCTTACCATAACTTTTTTGCGTTTTGACCGCGGACGTTTAGCGATGTAAAAGTGTGTTGCATATATATGAAACAAATTACATCAAATTACATCGACGTTCGTCGCTGCGAAAGTTGCAACTTTGAATGCAGCAAAACCGGCGACTGGAACCGGCACATAATGACTGCAAAACATCGCTCTCGAGCGGATTGCAACAAAATGAAACAACCGATTACATCGCAGCAATTATCGTTTGATTGTGAGTGCGGTTACGCATGCGGCTCACGATCAAGCATGTGGCGGCATAAGAAGAAATGCGAGCTTTCTGTGCCGCAGATGATAAATGAAGACACCATTCGCGATATTCTGAAGACAATTGCTGTGTCACATCAGCAGAATGAGGACTTCAAAAAACAGATTCTGGAGCAACAAGAGAAGATATTGGAATTGTCGAATAAAGCAGTAGTTCCCGCCAATATAACAAACATAACGAATAATACGACTACGAATACCAACAATAATATTAACTTTAATATGTTCTTGGAACAGTATTGTAAGGATGCAATCACCATCCAGGACTTTATTAAATCCATCAAAACCACACACGACGATGTCCTTTATCTTACAAAGCACGGGAATCGCGAGGGTGTTTCGAAAATAATCACTGCCGCACTTGATCAATTGTGCATTACAGAGCGCCCGATTCATTGCACGGATACAAAACGTCATACGACATACATAAAAGATTCGGGTGGATGGAATAAAGATCAATCTCAGGCGAATTTGAAGAGATTGTGTAATGATACACAGCATAAGTGTATGCAAACCGCAGTCGAGATCTTGGAATCAAATCCGAATTATAAGATCAACGGAACACCGGAATACGAAGAACGTATCAAAATGATGGCGGAAGTAACGACTTACGCCGACGAGAATCAGGTAATTCGGACCATCGAAGACAAGATGCATATCACGAAAGATATGATGTTACAACACGTCGGTAAGTAGAATGCGCTTCCCTGTTATACCTTTGCAAAAAGACAACAGTTTCCGTGTGCATTTTGAATGCACAAAGGTGTAAAATTGAATTAAGAATTTTAACCAAATAATTACGCCAACAACGCGTAATTATTTATTGAAATGTCGCTATTAGAGATCGAATCCGCGGTTCAGGGTCTAACCTTGGATCAGTTATTTTCGATATATATCAATTACATCGAAACTCCGATTATCCATACAAGAACAATATACGATTCGGATGGAAAGTCCTATCCATATGCATGCATCCACGAAAGCCTAATTTGTCTTTTGCCGAGAACTGAATATGAAATAAACGGTGAGAAATTGAACGTACAGCATAGAATTTTCGACGATATTCACGAAGTTCTTAGCTCAGCGGATGTATATGATAATATTAATACATTTCAGACGGCGGTAATTAAATTATACAATATATTTGAAACCGTGAAAACTGGACATCCAAAGTTCGACAATAAGATGCGCGAAATAAGCGAACGTCTCAGACGCAAGTTACTTTCGCATCATATACATAACGAAAATCACTATAATAAACAATATTAAAGTAAAGGTCAACAATATGGAGGAACATCTTCAGAGCTTTTTGGTTAGAAGTGGTAGTGAATGCCACATTTTTCACATTTTGTCTTATTATCTCTCATTAGTCTCATTAAGAGATCGTTATCGGTTCTATCCTCTATCTGTAAAACCAATATATTTACCATTATTATTTAGTATAGCACTATACAATAATGATAGAAGAAACTTGTCAAAAATTGAAAACAAGATGTTACATGTTCACATAAATTAATATTTATGAAGATCAAAATGACTTTTGAAATAGGAAATGGATACGGTTACTATTGCGAATTAGACAACTCAGCACACTTGGATTCGCGTAAACGTTTCTTTGAAGAACCTCGATCCGTTAATGTATTGGTTAGGGAAAGTCCAAAGTCAATTTCTTCGACCATTTCCATATCTTTGGATATAGATGCGGACGAAATGCCCAAAGATATAAATTGCATGCATAACAAAAACAGGACAAATAGACAATTATTGTTTCTAGCAGGTGTTTATTTTATAACTATAGTAGTAATTATCGCAGAATATATAGTGTTCTTTGTAGCTAAACGTTGATTCCCGTGTCGTTCAAGAAATTGTACAAGAGATTATCGGGATTATGGTTTTGTATTTCACCACATATCATAGTTGCACTTTCATACATTTTTCTTAAAACGTCGTTTGGGGCACTTGATCCAACTTTTATAAACCCCTTTTTAACCAAAAATCGTCTAACGTCATCTATGGGCGTTTGTTTTAATAAATGAGATTTTGTCGTTATCTGGCTTCGAAGAGTTTTATTTGAAACAAGTACGGAAACGGTGGGGAATCTCTTAGATTTTCCGAGTTTGAATGTTCGGCGAACCATCCTACGCTGTTTTGGATATTTCATGCGTTTTGGTTCCGTGCTTTGTTTATTATGAATTAAATCCATGGTTTGTTTAAGTTCACTTTTAACGATGGTATTATTTATGGTTTGGTTTGAAATCGGGTCTCCTCGTTCAAAAATCATAGAAGAAGGTAACGTAGAAGGTTGTTGAATTAAATTACGCTGGGTTATGTTTCGATAGTTGCGATAAGTAGGAAGTTTTCCGTTTTTAAGACAACCATAAGACGGCTGTGGATAGTTAGGTCTGTTCGTCAACTGCATAACTGGAGAAGAGTCAACCGACCAATTCTGCAAACCATCCGGCATAACCAAACTAACATTTTCTTCTCCAAGAGTCGGATGATACAATAACGATTCAGAAACGTTTTGATTCGGATAATTTCGCAAAGTCTGGTTTTTTGGCGGGGCGTTTTTCTCGGTTTCCTCAGCCAAAGTCATAAGGTATTTTAAAGATTCATCGAAATCGCTATTAAATGATTCATCCAAAATGGCGGGTTCTTTGATGGCTTTGTCGCCTTGTAATAGTTTCTTGTAGTTTTTGTCCTGTTGATCGCGAATAAATCGCAGAACATGGTTCTTTCTAACGGTTTTCGTTTTGTCCTTGGGTGCGCGAATTTTTATACCCAATTTGTTTTGATCGTCTGTTTTCTTCTTTCTAGAACCACCGCCCTTGTTGAATTTAAAAAGGTCGGGATTTATAGAAATAGTTTTACTCATCGCTCTAAAATATACCACAAAAGAATATTTTAGATAGAACCGAGATGGAAAATATCATCAACCCGGGGCATTTCGATGTAAACATATCAAGTATAAAGACCATAAATAATAGGTCTTTCGTCTTTTTTCTTGGAATTTGCTAAAAGAGATTTGTATCCCGCGTTCAAATCATCAATGCACAAATTCTTACGTGTCTCCTCAGATTTTCCATAAATACGTCTTCCGTGAGCAATTTTGGTATAAGTAAACAGGAGCTCCATGTCGCGCCCGTAATTTTTGAACGATTCTTTTTTAGACTCGAACCATTTTTCCAATCCATCTACGTTTTCATATCGCCAATCATTTTCAGCAACTTTTTTCAGAAATATTTGCATAAGTTCAATGGGCGAATATTCTTCAATATTGAATCTCCATATAAAGCGCGATTCCAACCCTCGATTGCCTTGGAAAAAGGTTCGATATAATTCTTCTTCATAACCAGCTATAATGACCATCAGATCTTCTTTGTGATCACTCATGGCTTCACATAGTGTATCCAAACATTCTTTGGAATAACTGTCGTCATTGGGTCCATTTGCCAAAGAATACGCTTCGTCAATAAAAAGGCAGCCTCCTAAGCACTCTGTGACGACTTTTTTTGTTTTAATCGCTGTTTGACCTAAATATCCCGCCACAAGATCGCTTCGTGTAACTTTTTTGAAAATCGCGTTTTTGAGAATACCAATCTTGGAATACATTTTTCCCAAAATCTTGGCTGCCTCGGTCTTTCCGGTTCCGGGCGGTCCGCAGAGAATCGTGTTTTTAAAATCAGACTCCTTCCCTATGTGTAAATTTTGAATAAAATACAAAAGTTGATCCAATACGGCGTTTTTGAAAGAAGACATTCCTATCATCGAGTCTAATTCTAATAATTCATCTTTGACGGAAACTAACGCTTTGAGATCGATGTTATATTCGAATTTAGAATCATATTCGTGTTCATTTACTATTTTCAAAATGTCCTTAAACGAGTTCACCGAAGATTCGATGTGTTTTTTTTCTTTTATGATAACTTCTTGGTTGACAAGAGGTTCTTTTTTTACAAAACCAGGGTCTATTTTATTGGAAATATTCAACAATAATTGGGCAACCTCGTTGTCGGTTATTTCGGGAATCCGAAATTCGTGTTGAAATAACCAACTTTCATATGGATTAGGAGGCGTGTGAAAAACATCACTTCCTGAATAAGCGCTTTCGTATAGTTTATTATTAATAAAATTGCTATGCGTCGCGTTTATTACATTTACTAAATTATTATAAGGAAATTCGGGTGCGCGTTTATGTAAGTCCAGATATTCAACGAATTTATCTCTTCGTTTTATGGGCATTAATTTCCTATTACTACTTATTTTGTATGATTATATTGTTTTTCGTATAAATTATTATAGGGAGAGGGGGACACTTCGTTTTTGAGATGATAGTTATTATTGCGAAATTCCCACAAATAATGTCAGAAGAACGACGCTTTATAGTATGGAGGGCAAACAACATAAAAATTGAATCACATAAACATATTAGTAATTTCAGGCAAAATGGATATTAAAATGCAAATGTGTGATGCTGCTGTTTGTCGCGAGCCGGTTGTCAAGGAAATCAACGCCGCTGGTGCTAAAACTGTTAAAATCAAAAAACCAAAGAAACATGTGTCAATTGACTCTGCATTGGATCATCACACTGACGTAATTAAAAGCATTATTGAAAAAGAAACGTTTCGAAACCAGTCGGCTGTGGAAGGAGATGACGTTCTTTCGCATCTGGGGTCGTATATTGAGGAGCCATATCATATTATTGAATCGTATTTTCAAGGTCAACATTTGGAGCGTCTAGTGAGACACCAAATTGAGTCGTATAATCATTTCATTAATTACCAAGCACAGCGGACAATTCAAATGTTCAATCCAGTGGTCATTCATTCCGAAAATGACTTTGTGGAGGAGCATGGAAAGTACTTCTTGGAACTCAATGTTTCGTTTGAGAATTTCAAGTTATATCCTCCGCAAATTCACGAGAATAATGGAGCAACCAAGATCATGTTTCCACAGGAAGCCAAGTTGCGCAATTTCACGTACGCTTCTACTATGACAGTGGACCTACAGATCCAATATATTGTAAGAAACACGGAACAAATGGACAGCCCGACTGTTATTACGCGCAATCTACCGAAGATCAATATTGGAAAGATGCCAATTATGCTCAAGTCATCAATATGTGTTCTAAACCAGAATCGTCACATTCAGCCAGCGCTTACAGGCGAATGTCCCATGGATTGTGGTGGATATTTCATCGTGAAGGGATCGGAGAAGACGGTTCTTGGTCAAGAACGCGCGGCAGAGAATCGCGTATATTGTTTCGACGGGAAGAACACGGCGAAATGGGACTGGATGGCGGAAATCAAATCCGTGCCTGATTACAAGTGCATTTCACCAAAGCAGATTGAGATGATGATTTCGAGTAAGAATAACGGTTTTGGACATGGTCTCTTTATCAATGTGCCGCGCATTAAACAGCCCATCGAGCTTTTCGTATTGTTTCGTGCACTCGGCGTCATTAGCGACAAGTCTATTTGTGAATACATTCTTTTGGATATTTCGGACGAAAAGCAAGAGGAGTTATTGAAGTGTTTACAGGCGTCGGCGATTGACGCGAACAAGTACATGACCAAGGAGGATGCGCTACGTCATATCACTTCAGCGGTGGCTTTTACTCCGATCAATATGGACAAGGAAACCGGTCAACGTAAGAAGCAGGAGTTTGCTCAAGAAGTCCTGAATACGGATTTGTTCCCTCATTGCTCGACGCTTCCCCAGAAGCTTTATTTGTTGGGTTACATGGCGAAGAAGTTACTCCAGACTAGTTTAGGATGGAATCTACCGGACGATCGTGATTCGTATCTGAACAAACGCATTGAACTCACGGGCACTCTACTAAATAACTTGTTTCGCAATTACTTCAATAAGCTTGTCAAGGAGATGCAGAAGCAAGTCGTGCGCGAGATCAATAACGGGTCGTGGAGATCAACGGAGAATTTCGAGAATATCATCAACATGACGAATATTTATAAAATTATGAAATCGACCACGATTGAGAATGGCATTACGCGGGCTCTGTCCACCGGCGATTTCAGCATCAAACAGTCGAATAGCAGCAAAGTTGGCGTTGCCCAGGTGCTCAATCGCCTTACCTATGTGGCAAGTCTGAGTCATTTGCGTCGGATCAATACACCCTTGGAAAAGAGCGGCGAGCTCATTGCTCCCAGAAAGCTACATAACACGACATGGGGCTTCCTTTGCTGCGCGGAGACTCCAGAGGGTCAATCAATTGGTATTGTGAAAAACATTAGTTATATGGCACATCTGACGATTCCGACGAATAGTTCGTCCCTCTACGAATATGTTTTGCCGAATATAACGCGTGTCGACGAAGCATCGGCAAAAGCTCTCTATGGAAAGGTGAAAGTATTTATCAATGGATCATGGGTTGGGATCACGGAGAACCCGATGGAGCTATACAACAGCATGAAGGAGAAAAAGTACGCCGGTATCATTAATATTTATACATCGGTTGTCTTTGATATCAAGATGATGGAAATCCGAATTTGCAACGACGGCGGTCGTTTGACGCGTCCGGTTCTCAAGGTTCGCGACGGAAAGGCATTGTTGACCAAGGATATTATTGACAAAATCGTATCCAAAGAACTCGCATGGAATGACTTGATCACGAGTTGTCGATTAGAAGAATCGGTTATTGAATACATTGACCCAGAAGAGCAGAATTTGGCAATGATTGCGATGAAAGCCAAAGATAGTTATCTGCAGAAGTCGGGGGCAAAAATTAACTATACTCACTGCGAAATTCATCCCAGTACGATTTTCGGAGTCCTGGCGTCTTGTGTGCCTTACCCTGACCACAATCAGGCACCGAGAAACACTTACCAATGTCTAGACCCGAAAGAGCAGGTTTGGATGGCAGATGGATCAAGAAAGGCGATCGGCGATGTTAAAATCGGAGAAACGGTTATGACATTTCATCCAGAGAGTCTTGAACTCACCGAAACCAAGGTTGTAAATCAGTTTGTTCGACCCAACGAATTCCCTGTATATACTGTAAAAACGCAAAGCGGGAGAGAAATTACCGCTACCGAAGACCATGAGTTCATGACCAATATTGGCTGGGCGACGGTGGGTCAAATGATTAATAATCAAAAAATAAAAATGGGAATTAACATGTCTGACTATAATGTAAATAATGTGAACAACGGAAACGCCAATGTAATCTTAACGGAGGAAATGTTTATTGCAAAAATGAGAGAACTCGGAATAGACGAAACGTCAAATCGTAAGGTGAATAAAATATTCCAATACGTCAATTCTCTTAAAAGTGCAGGGATTCTTCCACTTTGTGAGAATAATAATATTCTACCCGTTTTATCAAGAATGGTAGGTTTCTTGTATGCAGACGGATCATTAAATATTTATTCAAAGAATAGATCAAATAAGTATAAGTATAAGGAATTCCAATGCGCATTTGATTTTGGAAGACTGAATGACGCAATGCAATTTCAGTCTGACATTGAAAGATGCGGGTTCAATTCTGTAAAAATATTGGAAGGAACTCGATCATTTACACCCAAGGACGGAACGCGAGTCCAAACGCATCACACGTTCACGTGCATTTACAACGGATGTCTTCCGGCGTTTCTAATCAGTTTGGGAATTAGCTATGGAAAGAAAACGGAAACTCCGAGAAACCCGATTCCTTCATGGATAATGAATTCGAGTGAATATTCGAGACAGTTCATTAAGGGATTTCAGGGTGGTGACGGATCAAAGATTTCATGGCATAGGACCGTAGACAAGCGTAACAAAAAGGGTACAACTTCTTATATCATTCGTTCAGCCGAGACGTCTCAGCAAATAAATCCGATTTATCAAGAATCGCTCATGATGTTTATGCAACAGTGCGTATCAATATTGAATGCGCTAGACGTCAAGGTTACAAGTGATATTAAAAATAGCAAAATATCAGAGAATCGCGTCAAGTTGGCTTTTACCATATCGAGTTCTAGTGATAATTTGATTAATTATTTCGATAGAGTCGGATATGCATATGCCGAGACAAAGACCCGAGAATCTTTTAAAGTTGTCGAGTATTTAAAGAGCAAAAAGATGAATACTGGAGAGAAGTTTGTGAATATCGAAACCTGGCTTTCCGAGAGCGTTGAAGAAAAGAATGGATGTTTATTCGTTCCGATCGAATCCATTACAAGACAGCCTGATGGTTTGATTTCAGACATTGAGGTAGAGAGTGAGAACCATTCGTTTATCGCAGCGTCTGGATTCTTGAGCAGTAATTGCGCGATGGGTAAGCAAGCTATGGGCGTTTATGCAACCAACTACGATCAACGCATGGATAAGACTGCGTATGTCCTGACCTATCCCTCGCGCCCTTTACTCGACACACGTCTTATGAACTTTATCCACCTGAACAAGATCCCGTCGGGGACGCAAATCCACGTAGCGATCATGTCGCATACGGGATATAATCAGGAGGATAGTGTCCTGATCAATAAGGGTTCGATCGACCGCGGGCTTTTCATGACGACGATTTATCACACGGAAAAGGACGAGGATAAGAATATTATTCGAGACGAGATTATCCGATGCAAGCCTGATCCGACAAAGACAAAGGGTATCAAATTTGGTAATTACGCCAAACTCAATTCGCAGGGATTTATTCCGGAGAATACTCTTGTCGAGAATCGCGATGTGATTATCGCGAAGATTGTCCCGATCAAGGAGAATCGTAATGATCCGACCAAGACTATCAAGTACGAAGATCAAAGCAAGACTTTCCGTACTACTGAGGAGACGTATATCGATAAGAACTATACTGGGCGAAACGGCGATGGATATAATTTCGCTAAGGTCAGAACGCGAATCCTGAGAAAGCCCGTTCTCGGTGATAAGTGTAGCTCGCGTCACGGGCAAAAGGGTACTATGGGAAACATCATTCCCGAGTGCGATATGCCTTTTACAAAGGACGGGATCCGCCCGGATATTATTATTAACCCGCATGCTATTCCGTCGCGTATGACGATCGGACAACTCAAGGAGACTCTTCTAGGTAAAGTGCTTTTGGAATTAGGATTGTTCGGAGACGGCACGAGTTTCGGAAATCTCGAAGTTAAGACCATCGCTGAAGAGCTACAAAAGGTCGGATATGAATCCTACGGAAATGAGGTCATGTACAATGGTCTCACGGGCGAACAGTTGGAAGCCAATATCTTCTTTGGTCCAGTGTTTTACCAGAGACTCAAGCACATGGTGAACGATAAGCAACATAGTCGCTCGATTGGTCCAATGGTGAATCTGACGCGCCAACCAGCGGAGGGAAGATCGCGCGATGGTGGCTTCCGTGTAGGTGAAATGGAGCGTGATGTTATGATCGCACATGGAATGTCGAGATTCTGTCGTGAGCGCCTATACGACGCGTCAGATAAATATAGTGTACATGTTTGTAAGCGTTGCGGAATGACCGCGTCATATAATGACGGATCACAACGTCGTATGTTTTCGAAGGAGGATTTCACGATTCATTTGTGTAAGACGTGTAACAATACGACCGAGTTCTCCAAGGTCGAGATTCCGTATGCTTATAAACTCATGTCTCAGGAGCTTCAGACAATTAATGTATTGCCGAGAATCATCACGGAATAGGATTATTATTTTATTAGTAATAAAAATATACATCTATTATAATGGGATTTTATCCAGACGGTAAAATATACGGCTTATCTTGGACAATATACGATATTTCTAAAAATGAAATAAAAAGAGAAGAATATACACAAAAAAATAATCTTGAACCTGGCAATATCACCGATATAAAAAAACATTACGAAAAATTAAATGTTACGGAAAAAAATAATATCACAATACAATTTTACGCAAAATGTGAAAGTGGTCATGAATTAAGCCGCGGAAAGTTTATGTGTTGGATTCCAGGTGATGTAAAAACACTTGAATCTTTTTTTTCAGGCTCGGATGTTAAACTTCCTCGGTGGCATTTTTAACTATTATTTACACATAAAAATTACATTTTTATGTATATTGGATTTCTAGAACTAGTAAACTTCTAGAGCGATTATTTTTGATTGGCGACATTGGCATCTAAGTAATAACAATTTCGTCATCAGATTCGTCATCAGATTCGTCCTCAGATTCGTCCTCAGATTCGTCCTCAGATTCGTAATCGTAACCCATTCTAACCGGATGAAGAGACGAACGTTTGAAATCCGCATGTTTATCGTTAAAAGTGACATGATATCCGGTCGCCCCATCCGCACGCTTCATTATTTTACGACCAAACTGGGGGTTAAAATCAATAAATTGATTCATCTTTTCACGCAAAATTTCATAGGATTCACTGCGCTTTGAAGTATCCGAAATGGAATATTCGTATATTAAATGCAATCGTAGATAAGGTCGCATAATATCCACCAAACGATCCTTCGGAAAATCACTATGAATACGCAGACGCTTTTTCTGATTAAACGTTTTGATCATAAATTTCGTTTCTTCATAAAGAGTTTCGGCGGGAGATTTTTTTACATAGTCTTCAATATAAATATCACGAATAATTGCCTCGTGATTATAAACAAAGCGTCTCAGATCAAATGATTCTTGGAAAAAGGCATTTAGCAAGACGGGCATTTTATAATCCGAGCGCCGAGTTTGGTAATATATCTCGTACATGGTTCCGACAGAAAACTTCATATTCGTATATGGATTTTTCGGGAAAATAGGGTCCGCAAAATGATAACACGAATTGGATAGAGCGCTATGAACAATATTAATAAGATCAGATAGTTTGAATAAATAGTTGGCTCCATTCTGATGAATCATAATTGCGCGGGTCTTTGTGGGATCGATGGGTGTCATATACATATCGCAAGATACCTGTAATTTCGCGCACCGTATCTTAAAGATTCGCGCAAGACGAGAAAATGCCCAATATGTGCGCTGGGTTTTACAGAATAGTTCCAATGCATTCGCCTTATGATGATCTAGCATAAACATATTATCAAGAATCTGGTAAAAGTTCCGATATTTTTCATAGATCCACTCACTAATGTCGTCTTCGTTAAAAATTGCCTGAAATACACGATCAATAAATATGTAAAACGAAAAAATGCAATAATTATAATTTTGAACAATTTCCCTCTCGCAATTCAATATATGATACCAATATTCCGATCGACCTATTCCACTTTGAGCTGGATATATAATGGTCTTGGAATTCATGTGTTTTTGTAATATTGCAAAGAAGGTTTTCATTCAAGTTAATAAATTATCCGGGAGATATTTTTATATTTATATCAGATATACAAATTTTCTAGTCATAACGTCTACATAATGTCAATCCAAGAAACCGCCGAAATAAATGATATAAGAAGTCCCGCGCAATTCAAAGGAATCTCATTTTCTAAATACAAAAAAACCGACGTTAGAACACAAATGGTCGAGGCGATTCTCAAAGGAAAAATTGAGCCAGCATGTTATTGGTCAGCGCAACTTATATGCGCGGGTCACTTTATGGAAGTCTGGGAAAATGTATTGTACTACATGGCAAAGTATATCCATTTAGGAAACCCGAAGATGGCGATCTATTTGGAGATGCGTTATGAGATATTCAGAAACATAGTTTCGCAGGGTCATTTTATAAATGAAATAGAACTTCGGAATAACGATAAAATACGCAAACTATTCGCTGAAATAATCTGTGTTTTGGCGACATCTCCAAAGAAGCCCAGCTTCGAAGCCATTAAAATAAATAAGGAAGAAGAATTCGATATGACGCAAATGACGGATCGATTGAAAGCCCCTACTGTTTCATTTGCCGAACCAATATTTCAAAAAGGCGACCCAAAAGAGTTATTCATTGCTATTAATGAACTCGCACATTGTGTATCTACATACGCGCCAAATATGATGTCTGCTTGTTATTGGATAGAATGGGTAATAGAATTCGATAACATATGCAAAAAACGCAAAATGCCGTGTTATTGCGAAAAGCGTACGCAATATCCAGTGGAAACCAAATTTACGCGAGATATTATATGGCTGGTATGGGAAACCCTTTTACATTATTGTGCGGAACGGAAGAACCCACTCATTGACAAGACCATGGGCGCATTACTGAGATTATTTTGCATAAAATACACGACTTCTTCCTGTAAAAAGCGTCGGTATTTATTATATTACGCAGTTGGATTACTGACCGAAATGGTTTCTTCAAATGTGGAAATAATAGGAGATAAGACGGTTTTGCAGAACGTAATCGAAAAAATAAACGAAATTTACAAACAGATTAAAAAAACCGAAGAAGCTCCCAAAACCGAGTATTTATTTCGAGGTCTGGAAAAACAAAAAACCTTTGAAAAATCCATATTGCAGATGGAGATGATGAATAAACTCGACGCGCTGAATACAAATTACAAATAACATTATCTAAACCAATATAATTTTATTACCGCAAAAATTGACCGCATACGCGATCATTCTTTCATGTGCATGTTCAATCATCCCATCTCGCAATTTCTGTGTCGGGCTATTGATTCGAATTGCGTCAAATAAATTTCTGGCTAAATTTTTGCGATTTTTCAAATAATAATTACATAACGCCGAAGGATTTTTGATATTGTTAACATTCGCGTAATATGCAAAATAGAACCAATTATAATCGAATGTGTATTCTGTGTTCAAGCTCTGACATATCTTCAACAAATCTTTTTGCATGTAAACGCGTTTTATAATATCAAATCTTATCCAAAACATGGATCCTGCTGGAAATGGAAGATTTGAATCTTTTCCTGATAAACCAAATTCATTCAATAATGTATTCAAATGATTCTTATTTCTCACACGCTCAGTAAAATCGTCGGTTTGAAATGATCTATTTGAAGATACACATCCTATTTGAGGGTCTTCATCAAGTGCTTTTAATATTTCTATAATTTTATCTCTAGACGACATTATGCTATCCAATACATTAAAACGTTTCATGTCGTCACTCTTTGTGTGAATTTTCAAAATGTAATCGTATTCAATATTTTGCTCCTTTATTATGTTTAAAATATGATAGAAACTACCTATATCAAACCCGTAGTTTTCAGAAACAACAATATTTGCTTCGGGAAAATATACATTTAGCTTCATAATATTATCCGACGTTATCCCTTTCACCAAATTAAAAACCACGTCAACATTATAATTATTTCTCACACTTTGGACAAATGAAATATAGTGTCGCATTTTTTCGAATACATCAAAGTTGCCAATATGACAAATTACCAACAAACTCTTTTTAGTAGAATCAACTGTGACTGAGAAATCTCGTTTTAATTTGTGCTTAATAGAAAGTTTATAAATATTTGAGGTCTCCCAAATTAAGCTATAGTGCATAGCATTCTGATAAGCAAGTTGCTCTTTGCGATAATCCGAATAAATCTCCAATGCGGGTTTGTTACCATAATTGATTTGCATTTGGTTGCCGCTAAAAAATGCGTCTATATCGAGGACAACGTCTTCATTAGTTCTGTTTTTGAAATAAATCGACCCAAGTAATCCTGGACCTGTCGGATATAGAGCATTAAATCCGTAATATCTATTTGATACGTTTTCTACTATTTGCTTAATGCATTTCGACATGATGTCATTATAAGGTTTTACGACAATTAAAGCTGTATATAATCCAACAGCGTTTCGTTCCCATTCTATATTTTTGCGTTCTAAAACAAAATGTTCTTTTTTGCATAATTCGATTAATTTAAACCCGTTTACGCAGTTATATTTTATGTCAATGTAAATTCCTCCATTTTTATGGAGAACGCAATATCTCCAAAGATCTGATTTATAAGAAGAAGGTATCAAAGAATCGTACGCATTCAATACCGAATTATCAAAATATTTCTTAATAAAATTACGGCATTCAATTTCGTCAAACAAAGAAAATTCTAACTCTGGGTTATTTCGAACGAGTGAATGATAGTTATTTTCCATTTGTGGAGGCAGAGACTTTGTATGCCAACATGTATATACTTTTAATGGGATATTTACTGGACTCACAGATGATGTGACGTTTTTATTTGTTTCTATGAGATTGTGTACATCAAAAATATTCATCTGCGAGACTGATTTAAATTGATCTATTTTTTTGGGAGTTTCTACCAATTGTTTTGTTTTATTATAATTATCCAAATATTGAGCAATGTAACCATCTACTTCTAAACAGTCGTATTTTTCGTATTTCTTTGATTTATTCACATTCACATCCTTAAATTTGACAACGTTTATATCTTGGTTTGAAGAATTATATAAAATAACGTAATCGCGCGTAATCGTTATATTGGGATCATTCAAATCTATATAAGGTTTTGTACGGGAAAATCCTCTTCTTAAATTGAAAAATCTTTGAAACGATGAATTTAAATATAAATTTGTTCGGTTGTTGTCAAAATGATCAGCATGTTGTCCTATATCTATAGACGTTCGTTTAAATGAGCTTTTCCAAAACCCTAAAGTGTTATTGATTGTATGTTGTGGGTAAGTTTCAGAGGTATTTACATTTGTTGGTCCTCCAATCATGGCTCTGACGTTAGGATAGTTTTTAAAAGAATTTCGAAAACTCTGTAAACCATTCATTTGAAGTTGATATTTATTATAAGAAATTTCGCCAACATTATTATTCATGGTAACGGCTTCACTCGAATTGTTGATTTGTTCCGGATAGTTTTGGTAATGAATGCCATTGTTTGCTTCGTCGAATGCTCTATTTAAATGGCTTTTGCTAGATAAAATATTAGAATAATATGCTCTTTTTTTGCTTACATTAGAGAGCGGGTTGAACTCGGCATTGCGTGAAGCTTTTAGATGAAGAGGGGATATGTAATCCGTAACAAACTTCGACGTTATCGAAAATTTTGTTTTCTTATAATCAACATCACGGATTGACGCGTAAGGAAAAAACAATGGTGACGCATTGTCCCCGGTTTGATTGGTGTAATTCTGATAGACCCCTCCGCGTTCAAGTAATTCAAATGCTTGCGATAACATCGTTTTTCCAGTTGCGTATCTAGTCGCGACAATAGAACGAGAATTATCAAACCCATACATAGGAGATGGATTTGCATTTTTTGAAGCAAATTGCAAGTCGCCCAATAAATGTCCGGGTAAATTATCAAACGATCTAATAGATGTTACTACAGAAGACAACAAGAGATTGTTGTGGGATACGCTTCGATTATTTACCATTTTCAACATTTCTAACGTTTCACTTAAAGAATTCGCACCTTCTGCAAGATGTTTGATTTTTGGAAATTTTAAAACGTAAGATTTTTCTCTATATTTCTTGTTTGACAATGTGGAATAAACTCCGCCATAAATATCTATTAGACGTGAAATGTTGAATTTTCCCGATAATATTTTTGTCATACCTAATTTAGACACGACACTAAAACCAGTCATCAGATTGTATGGCGTTTGGTATATAGGTTCTAATGCATCTTCATCATCACTGTATTCATATTCGATTACGTCTTCATTGTCGGTATAACTATGAAACAATTCATCTTGATGCAAACGTTTCAATTGTTTAGATTTTTGGAAGAAATCAGAATCTCCTTCTATGTTGAATTCTTCTACAAATAAAAAATGGTCACGGCACGTTATACACTCGTTATCATAATATTGTTCTTCTATAAAATCATCTTCTTTACTTGGAGGCGGATTTGTTAATATATATGTTTCCGAATAACGCTTTCCTGAAAAAGTAAGAATTTCATGCGTCAAAGAAAAATTTTGAAACGTGGTATGCATGCCATTTAATACCGGATTAATATTATTATTATTTAGTCGAGGTCTTATTTTTAATGTATTCATTTTCCTTATAACTATACATCTATTAAATATTAAAATATTCAATAGTTAACATGCACTGTTACTGTTACATGTTAACTAAAAATCTATACACCGCAAAACACAAGTGAATTAAAAGAACGAACCGAAAGATCCGCCGAGAACACTATTTGCAGCCATAGGACCCATCATAGAACCCATGTCGCTTCCTCCAGATTGATTGCCGCGCATCATTTGATCGTATGTTCCGGTAGACGACTTTGTGGTAGCTACGGGTGCAGGGGGGAACAATTCGGATTGTGTTAATGAATGATCCAAGAAGTCGGCTTGACTCGCATTGTGCATAGATCCCGTCCTTGATTGTTTTTGGTTTACTTTTTCATTCGAACCATTCCATAATTCAGACAACCGATCTACAAGAATATTAACTTTAATGCCAAGTTTAGTTTGTATGCTTAACACAATGATCAAAAATGCTAAAATTACATTAGTTAGCGTCAAGTTCTCGTATTTAAAACCGCTATAGGTGGGAATGTAACTAATAATTCTATGAATAACGATGATTCCGCAAAACATTACAATAAGCTGTATGAAAATTTCGACTAAAAGTTCAAGTGTAGATTTTTCTGTATCAGCCTCGGGAATAAACCGCTGTATCAATTTATTCAAAACCACAATTGGAATAACGCCTAAACAAGCGTATTGAACAACATTTAAAACCTCGGCTTTGCCCTCTTCGTTCGTGGAAAATACGTGCGAGAAAAAAGATTTTCTATGAACGTCTTTTGCTTCTTGTAAAATATCCATCTTTAGTATATACGTTTCGTTAGAAAATTATATCATCCTTTATATATCAGGCATGTCAAATATAAATAAAATCACCCCCAAAACTATATCAAATGATGAACCGAATTATGATGCGAGATTGGTTTCCACTACAACTGTTTATGATAAAACCAAATATGAAGAGCTGGGATTGGTTTCGGGGTCAGCAACGCAAGGAATTTCATTAACCAAAACTTTTTTTTCCGGACTAAGATCATTAGTAGGGTCACGTGTAACAAACGTCGAAAATTTATTTACAAGAGGATTTGATTTTGCGATTGAACATATGTTTAAAAACGCTTCAATTGCTCATCCCAATTGGAAAAAAATAGTGGGACTATGGTTTTCGATGACGGCATTGAATCCAGAAGCCATTTCTGTGATCGTTACCGGGACTGCAATTGGATTAAAACAACGCGGTGGAGTTAGAAAAAAAGGACATACGAAGAAACGAGGAAAAAGGGGTAAAAGAAAATCTATTCGTTTATAATTATTTAGAGATATCCATGATTATATTATAATAGCAATGAGCAATTCAGCTACGTCGTCTGCGAAAAGAAGAAGAGCTGCGCCGTTTTTGCCATCTCAAGCGTTTCAGCCTAATTTTTCTGCTGAACAAGCAAAGACTCAATATCAGCCACAGCAACAACCACAACAGCAAGCATCCAACCCGCAAATTAATCCTAATCCTGAACAGAAAATGTTGACATTACAGCAGGTAATATCGTTGGTCGACTCTAGAATAACAAATCTGGAAAAAAATATAATCGAAATTAAATCAGAACCTCGAGATGTTAGCGACGTCAACAAATCTTCTGATCTTGACGAAGATGATATTAAACCTTTAGTAGAGACTATTATGTTCGAATTCTTAAGCGAATTCAATGAGAGATATGAAATTTTAGCAGGAGAAATACTAGAATTAAAAAATATTGTAATAGGTCTACAGTCTTATACAATGAATGTAAACAAACTATTATTAGAAGATAGAATGAAATCAATGGCGGAGGAATCTGGCGGACGTGACTACCAATTATCAAAAACTTTCGCAGGAGAATCAGACAATTCGAATAGCCAACAAGAGACAGTTTTTGCCGAAATGCATTGCCAGACGGAGGGGTATTATATTGAAAATCAACAACCCGAAGGTTTGAATACAAGCTCGTCTAACGACGAAGAAAATGCAATATCGGAAGAAGATAGAGGAAATGAAGGTGATAATGTTCAGCAATTAGAAGAACCTGAGGAAATCACAATCGTTGCTAAGAGTCAGAAAAAAAGGGGTTCAAATAAAAAATCACAGGTTATTTTAGAACAAGAATAACTTTATCCACAAAAACATATAGAATCAAGTTATATTATATTTTTATATAATATTATGTATTCACAAAATGAAACCGAAGAAGAAATTAAATCCAAAATATCTGACGTCCGCAACGTATTTTATTCAACTCACGTCAAGAATTTTATATTCAAAAATTCACAAAAAATCGAGTGTGCTGAACAGGTCTCTCAAAATATAGATATCGACGTCTTGATAAAGAATACTGTCTTTATATTTCACGATACAAACAAGATTTTTTTCAATTATTCTTTGTTTAAAACTTATGCAAATCCTTCAATTTATGTAAGAATGATAAAATATATACTAACCTTGTTTGACACGTGCATTCAGAAATATAATAAATTTCAAATACACGTAGATCTGAATACGTTTTCTATTAGCGCCGCTCATCGATACAAGATCGCTATTGAAATGTTTTGTTCAGAATTTCTATCTTCAACTAATAAAATAACCGTTTATGAACATCTAGACAAATTTTATTTATATAACACGCCTTCTATGATCGATAATATTTCGATGATACTGAGCCCTTTTATAAATGATCATGTTAGGTCTAAGATAGAATATGTATTAAAGAGAGATTCTACTATAGCATTGGAACAGTTTTACAACAAATAAAAATTGATGTATACATTAGAAACAAATATATATCAATAATCGGAAAATGGATTCATCAGAAGAAGGATATCTTGAGATAGCAATCGGTCCCATGTTCTCGGGAAAAACGACTCATTTAATACAAGCTTATAAAAAATATACATATATAGGCAAGCATGTTGTTGTCTTGAATTATTCAGAAGATACGAGATATCACGAAACGATGCTTTCGACGCACGATAAAATTATGATACCTTGTATGCAAATTACGAAAATAAGAGACGCTTGGAATTCCCGCGAATTTATAAATAGCGACGTAGTGTTGATAAACGAAGGGCAGTTCTTTTCAGATTTGAACGACACTGTGCTAGAAATGGTAGACTTTTACAAAAAAAAGGTTTATATTTGCGGATTGGACGGAGATTTTAAGCGAGAAAAATTTGGATCCATACTGGATCTCATTCCTTATTGCGACAATATTATAAAGCTACAATCGCTATGTTCTATATGTAAAAATGGGAAGCCAGCAATATTTTCGCACAGACTTACTCGTGAAGATTCCCAAATCTTAATTGGCTCTGACATTTACATTCCTCTATGTAGAAGTTGTTATTTGACAGAAACTCGAGAAAATAAAACGCGCGTTAATGAATTCGAAATTTCTACAAACAATTCGGTTTTATAATTTAACAAAAGCATATAAACCTTAAAGTCATATTTTTGATATAAAATGGTAGCTGAAAATTCAGACGTAGAAAAAAAACGCAGCCGTAAAAAGAAGGACGAAGGAGTAAAGCCGGCTGTATCAAATTCTTCATTTCAAAATATTCAAATTGTTATAGTAGATGATGTCCAAGAAAGCTCTACCAAAAAGAGAGGAAGAAAACCAAAGGGAGGAAAACTGATAGTAAAAAACTCTGAGCCGTCTGATAAACCGCCTCCGGTTTCTAACGTGATTCTACATCTTAAGTGTTCTATGAAAGATTTAGACGATTACAACAATAATATGAACAAAATGGTGTCAAATCCGTTGAATTATAATCCAGACGTCCCTCCGACTATTATGACGTATAGTACAACAGACTCATCAGGATTTTCAAGTTATGAATCAAGAAAAGAGGACTCCAATTTTGCATACACTGAACAAACAACGAATTGTTATACATGTAGCAAGTGTTTGAATAATTCCGACGAAGATATTTCGGAAAATAAAGGTCGTGAAGACGATGAAGTAAACATAAAGGACACAAATCAAAAGTTGAAGCGCCTGAAAATGAATTTATATAAGAATTCTATGAACGATAAAAAGTCGGCATGTTTTTGGTGCACATTTGACTTTGACAACCAATCGTGTTATATTCCAAAATACGAAATGAATGGAGAAATTTGCGGATATGGTTCGTTTTGTAGACCCGAATGCGCAGTTGCTTATTTAATGAAGGAGAATATCGACGATTCTACTAAATTTGAGCGTTATCATTTATTGAATCAGATTTATGGCAAAGTTTATGATTTTAAGAAAAACATAAAGCCTGCACCAAACCCTTATTATTTATTGGAAAAATTTTACGGAAACCTCTCTATACAAGAATATCGAAAATTATTAAAGACAGAACATATGCTGTTAGTTATAGATAAGCCTCTTACTAGAATATTACCAGAACTACATGAAGACACTGACGATTTTATAACTGGAATTTACGGAAACGGTGAAAAGTTGGGAACATCGACTCAGTCGGGAGGTGTATATAAGGTGAAACGTCAAAGTGAAAAACAACAGGGTCCTACGAAAAACAGTATTATGCGCAATAAATTTGGACTTGGTCAATAAAATATTTGTTTGAATCAAATAAATATTATTACATTATCTTATATACATGAATGATTTAGCTAACATCTTCAAATTTTACAATAAAATCAATATTATTTATTTAGACTACGAAATGCAAGGGGAATCAATGCGTGATGAGATCGACTATAAATTCATATGTTCAATTCAAGACCATGTAAACACCGATGATTATTTTTTTTTAATTACACCTTCAGCAAACAATGAAGTAGTTGATTTTTTAAATTCAGAAAAATATAATTATAGAATGTTGTTAGAAACATCTAAAAAAGAAACAAAAAAATTATTAAAATATTGCAACGGATTCTTCGTGGGATTTGACAGTGTGGTTTTGAATGAAGTTTTTTGTAAAAAGATATTGATTTCACCGAATAATATAAGTTTACCTACAAAAATAGTAGATGCGACGCCTAACATTTATGGGATTTATTTTGTATGTTGTTACGGTAATTACGTGAATGTTATAAAAGAACAATTATCCATATTAATCGAAAGTGGTCTATATAAAAAAACAAAAACCTTATATATCTTTGTATGCATGTGCAACAAAGAACATTTTGAAACTCTTATAAACCTACTAACATATTTTGACGCGGATAACAAAATAACATTGGTTACAACTGAACAAAACCTTTATGAAAAATTCGCTATCAACAATTATAAAAAATACATAAACGATGACTCTTTTCATTATGTCTACTATTTTCACACAAAAGCCGTATCTAGAACAGAACCTGTGTATGTAAATAGGCGCCAGGTTTTGAACATTTACACATTGGCGAAACATGAATTGAATATTAATTTATTGAATTATTACGACGCAGTGGGTTGCTCTTTGTCTGCTTATCCAACTTTACATTTTTCGGGGAATTTTTGGTGGGCTAGATCCGATTATTTGATCACATTAAAAGAACCAATACGTAACACATATTTAGCCCCAGAAATGTATATATGCTCAAATCCGAATGGGAAATTTGTTTCACTCTGTCAAACCGCCAATTTCGCCGCTCCAGTTGAACATATCAATAAATCTAAAAACGAATTGATCAACCAAATAACAACCGATTCGATCGATAATGTAAACTGTATAGGCGCGCAATGGTAGGATTTATCCATTTTACATCTTTGTCATAAGAAAAGGTGTAAAATATAAAATTGAAACTGGATAAAGAGATTTGTCTTTACGTAACCATACCTTGAGAATGTCAAACGCTTCAGCTTATTGTCACGACAAACATCAAAATGTTATGCGCGTCAATTATGAATATATTATGCAGTCACCGGCGATTCGCGCGTTAATTCGTGAGAATAAGAGTCTAGTAAAGCAAAACCGCGTTTTACTCAAGACTCTTGAAAAGTTGATTTTGAAAAAGAAAAACGTAAAACCAGAGTCCGTTCGCGTAGAATGCGAGGATGATAATGATGTTGTATTTATCGGCGAAGACAAAGCGTCGGCAAAATTTGATGTGAAAATTAAGATCGAGCCTGGACTAGAGACTTCTGGAAATGTTATATATGAATTAGTAGAGGAAGAGGAGGAGGAAGAGGAGGCTGAGGAGGAAGAGGAGGCTGAGGAAGAGGAAGAGGAGGAAGAGGAAGAGGAGGCTGAGGCTGAGGCTGAGGAAGAGGAGGCTGAGGAGGCTGAGGAGGCTGAGGAGGCTGAGGAGGCTGAGGAAGAGGAGGCTGAGGCTGAGGAGGAAGAGGAAGAGGAGGCTGAGGAGGCTGAGGCTGAGGAGGAAGAGGAGGCTGAGGCTGAGGAGGAAGAGGCTGAGGAGGAAGAGGAGGAAACTCTTCAGGTTGAAGATGAAGAAGAGGTTTATGAGATTACGATTCGAGGAAAAAAGTATTTCACGACAAATGAAAAAACAGGAACTATCTATTCCATCGACAAAGATGGAGACGTCGGAGACGAGGTGGGATCATTCAATAACGGAGTCGCCCAATTCACTTAAACGTATTATTTGCGTAATGTCTTTCTATATTTAAAATAGTCTTTTTTCCTCCGAGTTTTCATTCTCCTTCGAGATGCTCGGTATCCTCCTTTTTTCTCAGGAACGGGGGGGTCATTGGTTTGAGCCTGTTTAGTTTCGAGTTTTTTTGATTCTTGTTTAAGAACATCAATGTCCAAATATAATCTACTTGCCTTATCAATCTCAGATTCGTGTTTATTTTTTCGCTTTAATGCGTAATACATTTTTTTAGAAAAAGAATTCCTAAAAAGGCATTTCACAGTACTCATCGATTTTGCGTCCAAGATTCCCTTCACGACATCGAGTTGGAGATAAATTTCGAATGTAGAATCGCGTTGTTTTGATCCATCTTCTTTTTTTTTCTCTGAACTTGATATTTTAATTTCATCTACACCAATCTCCAATTTTCCGATGTCTAAAGTGTTTGTTCTTGATGCGCCGTCTTCTCCCAGATAAATTTCATGTACTTCATTCATTTCCTCTGCCAAATTATTTTTTTTTCCCTTTCCCGATTTTAAATAATATTTGATCATATTAGCTAACGATGGATTGCTCGGTTTTCTTGGTTTAACAAAAGAATACGCCAATTTTATAAATTCCATGAATCTAGGGTATTTTTGAATTTCCGCTTTTAGATTACGGTTTTTAATCTCCTCTTTGGATTTCTCATCTTCTTTTTTCTCTTCAAACAATTCGTAGTAATCATGAGGACTATCAAAAAATGCAATAACGTCATCTGTTATTTTTATTTTTGCGGCAAGTTTTTGCATTGCTTCGAAATTATAGGGTTCCTTTTTCAAGACATAAGGTATAACACTTGTGGAAGATCGTTGTGACATTCTAGCCGCCTCATTTTCATAATCAGATATGTCAGAAATAAGTTTTATTATATTATTAATATCTCCTTCTGCAATCAATACCTTTAATTTATCTCTAATTTCTCGAAGAAATGGCTGAATAGAACTAGGATATCTCTCTATCAATCTATCATCATACTCCGAGTTTATTTTAGTTAATATCCCCTTTTTTTCGGCTTCATCAATAATTTTTTTTATTTTTGTTTTATCGTCGTTGTTTTTTTTCTCAATTTTCGCCTTTTCGCCTTTGTTCCACCACTCCCATGTGCGTGATCCCAAATCCAACAATTTTCTATATTCGGGGTGGTTTATTATATCATTGACCCACATAACCTTTATAGTAGTATATTTTGCTCCACCAATCTGAAGATAACTAAATTGGTCGTCGTCACTCTTGGAAAATAAATTTTGAAGAAAACTAGGTATAATAGAGCTAGACGGAATTGGGGTAGGCGAATGTTCAATAAATTCCTTAAATGAGTCATGGATGTTTGACTTTATGGGCAAATTCGTAGGAAATAGTATTCCTAACATAGTCATCACATTTCGATGGGCATTTTTATGTTTATCACTATCCGTTGAGGCGCGCGTTAAACCGAATAATTTCCGCTTAAATATCCCTTCGTTAAAAAAAAAATCGACGCTCTCTTTGCGTCCCAATTCTTTGATCTCACCTGCGGGATATTCAACGTCCATTGTGAAAAACGGATATTGTGACGTCTTTTCATTACGTTCTTCGCTTTTATCTTTTTCTTCGTCGGCTTCTTCGGGTATATATAAAAAATCTCGCGTTAATGTGGCGATCATTCCACCTGGCACATTTGTGTCCAATATAATTTTTATAGTTGAAATGTTCATATAATATATCAATGTCTTGTTATATTATAATAATATTTTTATGAGGAATTGAATGGTTGAAAAGTTAATTTTGCATTCTGCTTTTTAGCTTTATCTAAAACCTCTTGGGCTTTTGCAATGTCATCGTCTGTTATAATGGCGTGTTTTGAATCGTCACTGAGAGGCGCGGTATAATTTCTATTCTCAGTCGGTGTTGTATTTTGTGTAACTATATTTGTTGGATCCTCGTTTAATAAATTCACGTGGTATTCAGTGAATTCTGTGGGTAAGCAGCAAAAATTGCTTTCTTCATTCAATAAATAATCCGTGAATATAATAAAAACAAAGCTCATGCCGAATGCTATATAAATATCTCGAGTTCCCATCCATGTTATAGCAAATACTAAAACTTGACGGCTAAATGTATGTTTTAAATAAGATTCTATCGATTTACTCAATTTAAAAGTTACGAATTTGGATGCAATATTAAGTATAATAATCATGAGACCCGCGAATATTTTTGAACCGTTTATTACTTGTATGTTTTTGTGCAAATAGTTGAAAAAATCATATATAGGAGCGGATTTAATCTTTTCCTTTTTTACCATATATTAACTTATAGTGACATAATTTATAAACTCGTCAAGGGTTAAAATGCACCAAACGCTTCCGAGAATCTAGGAGACGGTGTATTTTGAGAGTCGGATCCAAACCACGTTCTCCAAACGCCATTTACCCAGTCGTCTGAAGGTTTGGGATATGTTAATTCTTCTTGAGCACTCAGACGTGATTCAATTATGGAAATCTTACAACCTGGGTCACAGGGATTGCATGCAAAGTTCGGGGAAAATTTCAATTCGGGGAATAAATGATGTGCGTTTTCATTTCTAACTGGTTTATTTTTGTGCATGAGCTGAGATCCCGAGCAATTTTCTTTTCTAAACTCGTTCACCACAGATGGAGGATCAAACCCTTCTCTCGTCGACATATCAAATACATAAAATTCAGGTGTTTGTAAAAACGACGCATTTCCTTGAACCATATCAGTCTGGTAAAAGAATATAACGAGAATACACATGGCTATTCCATATATCGTATTAATACTAGAATAAAAAACGATTAATCCAACGGCAAACGCTCTTCCTAATAGAGTATTGCTAAAGTCGAGCATTTCATCTGAATGCACAAAAAAAATATAAAACAAAATAATAGGAATAAATTCAGCTAAATAAATCGCGGTGTTTTTTTTCATAAAAATAGATTAACTAACTACTATACGCCTATATTTTTGTTCATATCCGCAAACGGTTGGTTTTGCGCCTTTCATTCAAGGGTGGAAGTGGCATAATTCTATCAAATTTAGAACTATGGCTGCATAAACAGGCAATTTATTGGTTACACCTTAACGTCTGCCCGAAAACATTCGAATCCAGGTGGAGGGTCGGTGTTTAGAATGTTGAAAGGTGTAAAAGGTGTAAAATAATTATCTATCCATTTTTTAAGTATTTAGAATTATATTTTTTAGGAATGTCTTTAATATCATCGGCATCTCCATGGACAAATGACGAAACTATAACAAAAAAGAGAATTCCTTCTTTGAGAAAGACTATGAAGAAGCCTCCAACGCCAGAAGAATCTACAGGCTACGTCTCTGAGGAAAAACTGTATTTAGAATCACAAGTTCCAGAGTCTATCCAAACAACTCAAGATAATCTGGAAGACAGAAGCAATCGTGTTTCGCAACTTATCAACCAACTTACCGGAGACAATGACGGAAATAAACTCGCGGATTTTACCCCTATTGCGAATCCCTCTATTCAAAAACGATCGGATTCAGAAAACGCAGTTAATAAATTTGCAGACAATGAAATTCTTGGACCGGTTCAGCCTAATCCGGCTAGGATATATAGGCAGACAAACCAAAACGCAAATTCAGAAAATTACGCGCCTAATCTTCAGAATTTAGGAGGTTTATACAGTAATTATAGAACAAGCTATGAGGCTCCAAGAAATTCTATTCACACCACAACGCAGTCGATGACTGCACCTTTATCATATGCTCTCGATGGTAAAATTATGGAAAAAATAAATTATATGATTCATATGCTAGAAGACCAGCATAATGAGAAGACAAATAATATAACAGAGGAGTTTTTGCTATATATGTTCTTGGGTGTCTTCATTATTTTCATTGTTGATTCTTTTGCCCGCGCCGGTAAATATATACGCTAACAATTCACAATACCATTACCGAGTCTTGCGAAAACGGTGTCCCTGGAACAACCATGTTATAAATATAATACGCCGCTTTTAGTTCCACGATGGGCGTGTATTTCCACCGCCATTTTTCCAAGATTTTTCCGTTATGACCGAGTGTCGCAAACGTTATTAATTTATATTCGAATTTCTCCGAGTTTTTCGCGTTGTCTAATACACCGCGTAAAGCATGCAAGAACCCTGCAAAAAACACCCCATCGTGTCGGGTGTTACTAACCGTCGCCGAACATTCCAATAAATTTCCGTTTTCTAATTCCTCGTAAACAACCTTGGAATTCTTGAAAAAATAAACCCCGTGTATATCGTCCTTATGTTTCAGTGCATATACATATAATTGCTGCGCCTTAATTTTAGCGACTAGCGAACCCATCTCAGGAAAAGCGCAAAGTCGAAACATTGGGCTTGTGGTATGAGATATTCCGTACAAGAAATCCGATAGGATTCCAAGATTTTGTTCATGAATCCTCGTAACTAAAAAATTCGGTAATAGTGGCGGGATTCGAACATTTCGCAAATAAAACATGCAGGTTTTGAACTCGACCAGCGGAACAATTCCCTCGCACAATTTTTCTTCGCGTTTGAAGAAAGAGACGCTTATTTCTGAGTTCATTAGACGTTGATTAAATTCGTGGGTTTGAATGATCTGTCGGTCGAATAGTTTTTCCCGGTGTTCTCGATGAATGCATAACAGATCCCATGTATAAGCAGGTGTCTCTATAGAATTTCCTTCTTGGTTCCACATGAATATTCTCGTAGGATAAGAAACCATACATCCGATGGGATAGTCCTGGCGCGTTAATAATGAATCCGGGTCGTCATCGGATTTTGGAATCAAACCAAAAACGACGTCGTTATAAAACGATATATAAGACGGGTGATTGTGTCCAGTTAATATGTTATGTATGTATTCAGAATCCATTGTTATCAAAATTCTATCCGATAAACTCCAATAACATTGTACTAAATCTACGAGTTTCGTTTTATCTTCATCGGTGGCGTCCGAATATGCGATCGTTTTCACATTTTTAGAATAGAATTTGGTTTTACTGCTACCGCGTGGTGCGCTCCGTTGTATCAAAAACGGCGTCTTGTAAAACCATCGCCAATAATCGTAAGTATGATAAACCGGTTGAATATTCCAGAAAGGATAACGGATTTTGATATAAGCGAATACGAGTATTAATATTGATAATATCGAAAGAAAACATAGATATTCATACATAACTATATTTTACGGGGGTTTCCAAGGCGTAGTTTAAACGCCTTGGGGTCGCTCGAAAACAACAATATATTGATGCTCGTCGTGATTGTAATTTTTCATATTGACTTGACCTTGGACTAAAAATCCACAATACGTGGCGATTTTCATAATCGCATCCATGTCGTCCATATACATAACCAATTCGTTTTGCCTTACCTTCTTGGAAACTCCGTCAGTAAACGTCTCTTTTAAGACTGCGGTCTTCTTGGAATCATCGAATTGGAATGCGGCTTTATATGTAAAGTCGATAAAGTCAATCAGGGTGTCGGTGATTCTTTTATCGGAATACATTTGCGGTGCTTCCAAGAGCGGCGGTTTTCCGGCAGGTATAATCGGATCGAAATGATTTCGTTCGACTAAATGAACCACTAAATATCCCCCGGGCTGTAACCAATTATAACAGTTTTTAAAGAAAATTCGTTTATCTTGGAACTGATAGATTGTGAGACCCATGCAAAGAATATGCGTGAATGATCCCTTTTCGTAAAGCATGGGTTCGTGCGCATCGGCGCATTTTATCTGAATGTGTTCTCCGTGCTTAGATTCGGCGCATTCTATCATTTTTTCCGATTTATCGATACCATAAACGTGATAACCCTGGTCTTGTAATCTTGCAACTAAATCTCCTGTTCCGCTCCCTATGTCCAAGAATGTACTGTTATTAGGTGACGGCTGCGTCATTTTAATAATTTGATCGATCTCGAAATCCACGCGTTTATCGGTCAACATTAAACGGTCGTATATTTTCGCGTAGAAATCGTCGTATACTTCTTGATCTTGTTTCAATACAAACTGTGGATCCTGTGAAAATCCCTCGTAGTAAGGAGATAAATCCTGGCGATGATAAAATGTAACGATTAATAATAATACTCCTAAAATGATAAGCGTATGAAGCCAGTATTTTTTTGGATCTCTCGAACTAATAATCGATTTGATAAATGAAAACATGGTTGTACTATAGTATAACAATATGAAAAATTACGGTTCGGAACTTCTTAATTGGACTCTTGTGTAATTATTAAAGACGTCCTTTCCCACTGCCGGAGCCGATACTATATTGGGATGCAATCGGGAATCGAATTGGCTCTTTTCAAATAACAGGGGGTGTGTTTGTTCTCCGGGAATATACGGAACGGTTACCCTATAAAGGTCACTCTTGGAGCTAGGAATATAAACTCCTTGACCTGCGCCCTTTTGTAAGGCAAAATATTGATTCCTTAAATTCGACTCCGCGTCGACATGATTCAGAAATCCGGACACGGGACCACGTCCGCCCAGTGGCGGCGTAAAATTCGTTTCCGCTGCATAATCATAGTTGGATTCGATCTTTGTCGCAACAGGTCGCCGCGAGTTTAGCGCCGGGAACATGGTGAAACGTGACTGTACGGGTCTCGGATCAAAATTGGGCGGAAGAGCATAATCCGAAGTATTGCGTGAATTAATGCGAGTGTTCAGGTCCTCCACGCGTTCGTTTTGACCATAGGATACGCCGTTTGGAATACCATATATTTTATTAGAGGAATCGGATGTGTTCATTATTTGTATAGTATAGCTTTATACAAAACTTTTCGGAATTTGTCTCTAAATGATGAGAGGAACCTGTGTACTAATTACACCATTGCACATTTAAATCGCCTAATTTTGGGAAATTTACACCCTTGAAGATTTAAAATGGGACGCCCTTTGGGCGTTCCACTAGATTTTTAAGGGCAACGTTACCGATAAATCAATTAAAAGGCAAACCGCTCAAGCGGTTTGTCCCATTTTAAATGTTCATCGGTGTAAATGTGCAATGGCAACGTTACCATGCGCATTTCACAAGTTTATGAAATGCGCAAAGGTGTAAAAATTGAAATACACCTCTAGGCATCTAAACCACGCAAACACCGCTATGTTGTCATTTGATGATGATATTGATCGCCTTCGGGAAAACTTTGCTATTAAGAGTTCGACCGTAATAATGAGTCTTGACCGAATGATAGAGAGGACTAAGCAATTAGAAGAACTTATTAGAATGCTAGGACCGTGTCAAATAAGAAGGGTAGACGAGATTGACGTTTATAAACCATTGTTAGATGATAGTGCCCCTCCGAAAAAGAAGATGAGAACTTAAATAATATAACGTAAACGAGGCAAATATGGTTGATTCTTATATTATACCATTTCGCCTGACGATCAAATTCTTTCAATTAATTTGTTAGGCAATGAAATAAAAAAAAATATAGATACCTTTATTAGAGAGGAAAGGAAAATGTGTTGGAATAAGGATGTATCACTGAATACTTTTTTATTTGCTTGTTTAGGAATGTTATTTATCGGGTATACGAATACGTTTACTAAATACAAAACCCCGTTTTTTAATGATATTTACGGGTATTTGATTGTTCTTGGATTCGCGTCTATTCAGCTATTTGAATATTTTGCGTGGTCAAATCTGAAAAATCCGGTAATGAATTCACTGGTTTCCAAGGTCGGGTTAGCTATTATTTTCGCGATGCCAATTACCACATTAATAGCGATTGATAACATCTCGGTAAGAAACACGGCGTTATTGTGGTATGCAGGTTTAGTTGCATTGTTTATTGCCTATAAAAATATGTTCAATCCATTTG